>OLPG01000505.1_pt1 | contig 38045 bp, 39 predicted proteins | sample 1672311 | NCBI WGS metagenome assembly OLPG01 (sample SAMEA3136670, study PRJEB25190) | human gut metagenome | biome: human gut; feature: human-associated habitat; material: faeces | place: Austria | collected 2013 | reverse complement strand
TCGACATCCGCAAGCGCTTCGAGCCGCGCGCCGAGGAGCTCGCCAGGAAGTACGCCCTGGCCCCCTACACCATGTTCATCGGCTCCGGCGCCCTGTGGGGCGAGACCATCCTGTTCTCGATGTGCATCCTCGAGGAGATGCAGTGGAAGCGCACCCGCTACATCACCTCGGCCGACTTCTTCCACGGCACCCTCGAGCTCGTGGAGCCCGGCGTCCCGGTCTTCCTGTTCATGGGCGAGGACGAGAACCGCAAGCTCGACGAGCGCGTCCGCGCCTTCCTGACCCGCGGCGTGACCGGCGACACCGACATCAACATCATCGACACCGCCGAGTTCGCGATCCCCGGCCTTGACGACGAGTTCCGCGTCATCGTGTCTCCGTGGATCCTCTCCTCGCTGATTACCGATCGCCTTGCCGCTTACTACGAGACGGTCACCAAGCACAACCTCAACTACCGTCGTTACTATCACCAGTTCGACTACTAATCGGTGACAAATAAGCTACTGATCAAGAAGCACCCTGCCCGGGCGCATGCGTCCGGGCATTTTTATGCCGAAATTCGCAAGAAAGGGGAATCGAATGAGGCAGTTTATCGTTGCATCCCATGCTCATTTTGCGTCTGGAATCGTCGAGAGCATTGGGCTGCTCTCCGGTGAGCGCGAAAACGTCCATGCGCTGTCTATGTATGTCGACGGAAACGAGGACCTGACCAAGGAGGCCGCAGCGGTTCTCGATGGGTTTGCTGCGGACGACGAGGTTGTCGTGTGCACTGACCTGTTCGGCGGCAGCGTCAACAACGAGTTCACCAAGATCGTCCAGACGCGTCCCAACACGCACCTGGTGACCAATATGAACCTGCCGCTCCTTATTCAGCTGCTGTTCGTGCCCGACTCCACCCCAATTGATGAGGCCATTCGCCAGATCGTCGAGGCGGACGACACCAAGGTCAAGTACGTCAACGACCTGCTGGGGCAGGCCGAACTCGATGAGTTTTAATCGCTAGGGAGCACATCATGATTCAGATGATTCGCGTGGACTATCGACTGCTGCACGGCCAGGTTGCCGTTAGCTGGACTTCGGCTCTGGGTGCCGACTGCATCCTGTTGGTAAGCGACACGGTCCTCAATGACAAGCTTCGTCTGCAGGCCCTGTCCCTTGCAAAACCGGAGGGCTGCAAGGTTGTCGTCAAAAACACCGAGGATGCCGTCAAGGCGCTCCAGAGCGGTGTGACCGATAAGTACAAGCTCTTCGTAGTTTGCGAGACGATTCAGCAGGCCGGTGCCGTCGCCAAGGCGATGGGCGTCAAGAAGATCAACCTCGGCAATGTTGCCTTTAGCGAGGATGCCCGCCAGGTCTCGACGAGCGTGTTCCTTACGCCCGAAAACGAGGCATACGTCAAAGAGCTGCTCGGCGAGGGCTACGAGCTGTTCATTCAAATGATTCCGGCAGATGCGAAGACTGACGCCGCGAAGGTCATCGGTTAGGGGCCATCATGGTTATCAAGACAATCCTGATTTTCCTTATTGCCCTTTTGGGCTATTCCGAGTGGCTGACGGGCACGAGCTACCTCCAGCGCCCGATCGTGCTCGGACCTCTGGTTGGCCTTGTCATGGGCGACATGGTGACCGGCACGATCATGGGCGCCACGATGGAGCTTGCCATGGTCGGCGCCATCTCGGTCGGTGCGTATAACCCGCCCGATACGATTTCCGGAACCATTCTGGGTGTGTCGCTTGCCATGCAGGCCGGTGCGGACGCTTCGGCGGCCCTGACCCTGGGTATTCCCATCGCAACGATCGTCCTGGCGCTCGATACCGCCCTGGGCCAGCCGGTGATGCTGCTGCTGGTGCACCGTATCGACAAAAACGTCGAGGACGGGGACACCAAGGCCATCACGCGCAACATGCTCATCGCCGGTTACGCGCAGAGCTGGTGCGGCCTGTTGATTATTCCCCTGGCATTCTTCTTTGGCGCCGATGCTGTTGCCAGCCTGCTCAACATCATTCCCGATTTCGTTCAGACCGGCATGGATGTCGCCGCCGCCTTCTTGCCCGCACTCGGCTTTGCGATGCTGGCGCAGATGATTATGAACAAAACGGTGGCTCCGTTCTTCTTCGCTGGCTTCTTCCTCGTCGCCTACTTTGGCATTAGCACGACGGGCGTGGCGATCTTTGCCGCGATCATCGTCGTCGCGATGACGGTTTTGGGTGACAAGAAAAAAGCGGAGCAGCCCGCAGTGGCAACCGAGGATCCTGCGATTGGGAGTGGGTTCGATGAGTTTTAAGTTTGAGTCTTCTTACGACGGGTTGATTTCCCGCGCAGATCTTAAGAAGCTGTTCTGGCGCTCGATTCCCTATGAGCACTCCTGGAACTACGAGCGTATGGGCCATATCGGCTTTATGTGGGCCCTTATGCCGATCCTTCGCAAGCTGTATCCGCAGGATGCAGACTTTAAGGCCGCCCTTAAGCGCCATATGGAGCTCTATAACGTCACGCCGTACATCTCGACGCTCCCCATGTCTATTGCTGCCGCAATGGAAGAAGTCAACGCCACCGAAGATAACTTTGACACGAGCGCGATCTCTAATGTCAAGCTTGCTTTGATGGGACCGCTGTCCGGCGTGGGCGATGCCTTCTACTGGGGCACGCTGCGAATTTTGGCAACGGGTGTCGGCACGTCGCTGGCGCTGCAGGGCTCTATTCTTGGCCCGATTTTGTTCCTGCTCGTGTTCAACGTCCCTCACTACATCATCCGTTACCTGCTGACGTTTGTGGGATATCGCTTTGGCTCGGACATGATCAGCAAGGTCCAGGAATCGGGCATTATGGACACGATCGTCAAGATGGCCTCTATCATGGGCGCCATGGTGATCGGTGCTATGACCATGGAGATGGTCACCGTGGACATTCCGCTCATGGTCGGCGCGGGCGATGGTGCTCAGACGCTGGCCGAGCTGCTCAACGGAATCTTCCCGGGCTTTGTCACGATGGGGCTGTTTGGAATCGTCTATCTCATGCTCAAGAAGAAGATGAATCCGCTGCTTATCATGCTCGTGATCCTGCTCGTGAGTATCGCCGGCGCGTTCTTTGGAGTGCTTGGTGTCCAGTAGAGTATCCGTCATAATGAGAACAATGTAAGAGGGGGCGTCGCGCACACTGTGCTGCGGCGCCCTTTTGCCGAAAGGTGGACAAGATGGAGTATCCGCAGCTTGCCGTCATGAATATCAGCCATCGTTATTTTGACCTTGAGGAATTCTTTTCTTCGGCAGCGGCCTCGGGCTACACGTGTTGCGAGCTTTGGACCGGGGCGATGCATCTGTATGTCGATTGCCATGGATACGATTCGCTCGAGCGGGTACGGGAGCTGTCGCAGCGGTATGGGGTTCGAATTGTGGGGCTTTGTCCCGAACAGAACAACCCCAAGCCGTGGAATATCGCGGCGCGCGGGAATGAGGCGCGTGCCCGCACGCTCGCGTACTTTAAGAACGTTGTGGATATCGCGGCGGAACTTGGAGCCGAGCAGGTCATGGTCTCGAGCGGCTGGGCATTTTTGAACGAGCCGATCGAGGACGCGTGGGGTCGCAGCGCCTCGATGCTGCGTGCGATTGCCGAGCATGCGGGAGAGCGCGGCGTGCGACTGGTGCTCGAGGCCCTACAGCCGGTTGAGTCGATGATCGTGAACTCGGCGGCCGACACGAAGCGCATGATCGAGGCAGTTGATCATCCGGCACTTAAGGCGTGTCTGGATTTGGGCGCTATGGCGGTGGCAGGGGATACCATCGACGATTATTTCGATCTGCTTGGCGATGATGTCGCCCACGTGCATTTTGTCGATGTTGCGGCAGACGGCACGACACATCTTGCTTGGGGTGACGGCGACCGCGATATGCGCGCCGACCTGGATAGGCTGGTGGCGCGCGGCTATCGCGGAGTTGTTTCGGCCGAGACCTATGACTGGCGCTATTTTGCTGACCCCGCAGCTGCCGATGCACAGGTAATGGCAGAGTATCGTCGTGCGATTGGCGCCTAGGTGGGGTTGGGTTGCGGCAACCTGCCCCATGTTTCCAAATGAATACGGTGTGAGCGGCTGCGACGGATTTTCCCCGCAAGCACTCTAGTATGCTAAAGTACCCAGAAGACCGGCGGAGCTATGCCGGTCTTCTGTTCTATATGAAACACAGCATGAGGAGGCTCACCAGATGACGGCCACACCGTGGGGATTCCGGGACATATTGCCCGAGGAGGCTCAGGCGCGCGAGGAGATCGCGCTGACGGTGAAGGGCTGCTTTAGGGAGCATCATTACCTGCCGGTCGAGACGCCGCTACTCGAGGACAAGGGTTCGCTCGAGGAAGGCGGCCGCATTGCGGATACGCCGTTTAAGCTCTTTGATGACGACGGTCGCCTGCTGGTGGTCCGTCCCGACAACACGCTGCCGATCGTTCGCCTGGTTTCGACTCGCATGCGCGCGGCCGACCTGCCCCTGCGCCTTCGCTACGAGGCGCCGGTGGTTCGCGAGTGCCAGCGCAATGCCGGCGGCTCGCGCCAGTTTACACAGCTGGGCTTTGAGCTTATCGGTGCGGGCGATACCGCGGGCGATGTCGAGATTGTCTCGCTCGTGGCCGAGGCGGTGCGCAAGCTGGCGCTGCCCGATGCACGCATTATCGCAGGTAGCGTGCGTCCGTTTAAGGAACTGCTCGCGGCGTGCGAGGATCGCGAGCTGGCCGCCGAGGCCCTGCGCTGCGTGCACGCCAACGACTTTGTGGGCCTCGATGCCCGCGTGGCGGCAAGCACCGAGTCCGATGCCGTCAAGGCCGCCATTAGCGAGCTGCCGCGTCTGCACGGCGGTGCCGAGGTACTCGACCGCGTGGACGCGCTGCTGGAGGCCGCCGGTATCGTCGCGCCGCTGACGCGCGAGCTGCGTGCCCTGGTTGAGGGCCTGGCACCCGAGGACGCCCAGGTGCTGTCGTTCGACTTCTCTATCATGAACTCGTTTGATTACTACACGGGCCTGGTCTTTAAGGCCTATGCCGGCGGACTGCCCGATCCGGTCGGTTCGGGCGGACGCTATGACTCCATCTTTACCGGCGCATTTGGCGACGGTATCGAGGTGCCGGCGGCGGGCTTCGCCTTTTCGCTCGAGCGCCTGGAGGCCGCGCGCACCTCGGCCGAGGATGCCGCTTCCGACGGCGATCACGCCGCGGGCCGTGGCGCCGAGGGCCCGCTGCGCATCGCTGTGCCCAAGGGCTCGCTTAAGGCCGACACGCTCGACGTGCTCGAGACCGCAGGCTTGGACGTCTCTGAGCTGCGTGACCCCGGCCGTCACCTGATCGTGCGCGGCCGCGACACGCGTGCCGGCAAGGGCGCGGTCGGAGATATCGAGTTTGTCATCGTGCGTCCCAGCGATGCGCCTGCCTTTGTGGGCTGCGGTGGTGCCGATTGCGGCATCTGCGGTTGGGACTCGCTCATTGAGGCAGACCTCAACCTGCTGCAGCTGGTCGACCTGGGCTATGGTCTGTGCACCTTTATCGAGGCGGAGCCCGCGTGGCGCGCCGGCCAGGCCGAGCGCAACTATGCCCGCCGCGGTTCGCTTCGCGTGGCCACCAAGTACCCGCGCATTGCGAGTGCCTGGTATGCCGAGCGCGGCGTGAACGCCGATATCGTCTCGCTGCACGGTAACATCGAGCTGGGCCCCATTGTCGGCATGACCGATCGCATCGTGGACATCACCGCCACGGGCGCCACGCTGCGCGACAACGACCTGGTCATCACCGGCCGCATCATGGACTGCACGGCCCGCTTCTTTGTCAATCCGGGTGCTGCGCGCCTGGATCCGCGCGTACGCAATCTGGCAGATCGCTTGGCCGCGGCCGTTAAGGACAAGCATTTTGAGCCCGTTGCGGGCTCGGCACAATAGCGCGAGCACGTACGGGCGCCCCAACGTCCGGGCTGCGGGCTGATTGGTACCGCCGCCCGGTCTCTCGTTTTTCGAACACAACCTCGACCGATAGGGGATACCGATATGAAGACTATTAAGCTTGCTCCCGGTGAGCGTCTCGTTACCAATCAGCTCAACCGCAAGGGCGTGCTGCCGCAAAACATCGTCGACGCCGCCCGCGATATCGTGGCCAACGTGCGTGTCAACGGCGATGCTGCGGTGCGCGATTACTGTCGGCGTTTTGACGGTGTTGAGCTGCAGAGCTTCCGTCTGCCGCAAGAGCAGATCGATGCCGCGCTCGAAGGCCTCGATCCGGCCTTTGTCGCCGCGCTCGAGAAGGCTGCACGCCAGATTCGCGAGTTCCACCAGCGCGAGGTCGAGCAGAGCTGGTTTACCACGCGTGCGGACGGCACGATGCTCGGCGTTAAGGTGACCCCGCTCGCGGCGGCCGGCATCTACGTGCCGGGCGGTCGCGCGCAGTATCCCTCCACGGTGCTTATGAATGCCATTCCCGCCAAGGTCGCCGGCGTTAAGCGCGTGGTCATGGTGACCCCGCCGCAAAAAGACGGCCTGATCAGCCCCTACACGCTCGCCGCGGCAAAGCTCGGCGGCGTGGACGAAATTTATATGGTGGGCGGCGCTCAGGCCGTGGCCGCACTTGCGTATGGTACCGAGACCATTCCGCGCGTCGACAAAATTACCGGACCGGGCAACGCTTTTGTCGCCGCGGCCAAGCAGATTGTCTCGGGCGATGTGGGAATCGACATGGTCGCTGGCCCGTCCGAGGTCTGCGTGCTGGCCGACGCCACGGCCAAGCCTATGGTGGTCGCGGCAGACCTGATGGCCCAGGCCGAGCACGATCCGCTGGCAGCCTGCTATCTGGTGACTTGCGACGAGCAGTTTGCGCGCGAGGTCGAGGCTGGCATCGACATCCTGGTGGCGCAGTCGCCGCGTGCCGAGATCACGCGCGCTTCGCTCGACAACGAAGGCACCATCGTGGTGGCCGCCGATATGGCTGCCGCCGTCGAGGCCGTGAACACCGTGGCGCCCGAGCACCTGGAGCTGCACTGCAAGGATGCGATGGGCCTGCTTGGCGGCATTCGCAACGCCGGCGCCATCTTTGTGGGCGCTTGGAGCTCCGAGCCGCTTGGCGATTATGTTGCTGGCCCCAACCACACGCTGCCGACCGGCGGTACGGCCATGTTCTCCAACCCGCTTTCGGTCGAAGAGTTCGTTAAGCGCTCGAGCGTCATTTGCTATACGCCCGAGGGTCTGCTCTCCGACGCTCCCGCTACGCAGCGCCTGGCCGAGGCCGAGGGCCTGTGGGCGCACGCGCTCTCTGCCGCCCTGCGTCGTCGCGTGCTGGAGCAGGGCGAGGATGCCGTGAGTGCCGAGTCGCTGGCTGCGGCCGACCTGACCAAGGTCGCCTGGCCGGGCGACGCTGTGGCGACGGTCGCCGAGGGTGTGGACCTGGCGGCTGCAGGCTCGGATGGCGCTGGCGCGACCGGCGAGGAGGCTTAACATGGCCGAACTCACGCCGCGCATGAAGGAGCTCGTCCAGCCCTACTTGGCCGGTATTGAGCCCTACGATCCCAACTTTACGCCCACGCGCATCAATCTTTCGGCCAACGAGAACACCTATCCCGTGCCGGCCGGCGTGCGCGAGGCGATTGACGCGGCGCTCGCCGCTACGCCGCTCAACCGCTATCCCGATCCCATGTCCAACGACCTGCGCGACGAGCTGGCCGCTTGGCATGGCGTGACGCGCGAGAGCATCTGCGTGGGCAATGGCGGCGACGAGCTGCTCTATAACTATCTGCTGGCGTTTGGCGGCGCGGGGCGGACCCTGCTCAACTGCCCGCCGTGCTTTAGCGAGTACGCGTTCTTTGCGTCGCTCTGTCAGACCGAGGTGCGCGACGTGTGGCGTGATCCGGCGACCTTTGAGCTCGACCAGGCAGCCGTGCTCGCCGCGGCGCCGGATTGCAACCTGGCCATCGTGACCTCGCCCAACAATCCCACGGGCGATGTGGCGCCGCTCGACTTTGTCGCGGCCCTGTGCGATGCGTGCCCCGGCATGGTCATGGTCGACGAGGCCTACGTTGAGTTTGCCGACGATTCGTTTGGCGCGGCCACCACGGCGCAAGGCCTTATCGCCGAGCATCCCAACCTGGTGATTCTGCACACGCTGTCCAAGGCGTTTGGCGCCGCCGGCACGCGCCTGGGCTATGTGATCGCGGCGCCCGAGGTTATTGACGTGTTCGCGGCGATTCGCCAGATTTATTCGGTTAACGTTCTGAGCCAGGCCGCCGCGCTTGCCTGCGTGCGTGCCCGCGATGCGTACGCGCCCGTGGTGGCACAGGTTGCATCCGAGCGCGAGCGCGAGCTGTGCGCCCTGCGCGCAATGGCTGCCGAGGGTCTGACCGTGGAGGCGTGGCCGAGCGCGGCGAACTTTGTGCTCGTGCGCACGCCGCATGCCACGCGCGTGCGCGAGCGTCTGCGCGACGAGTATTCGATTTTGGTGCGCGACTTTAGCTACGCGCCGGGGCTCGCGGACTGCCTACGCATTACCGTGGGTACCCCGCAGGAAAACGACGAGGTGCTGGCTGCGTTTGCCGCGCTGGTGAAGGAGGAGATGTAGATGGGCCGTTATGCCGAGGTGACCCGCAAGACGGGGGAGACCGATATTGTCGTCAAGCTCGACCTGGACGGGAGCGGCGTGTGCGATATCTCGACCGGCGTGCCGTTTTTCGACCACATGCTCAACGCTTTTGGCCGCCATGGTCTGTTCGATCTGACGGTGCACGCGGTGGGCGACGTGGAGGTCGATGCGCACCACACCGTCGAGGACGCGGGTATTGTGCTGGGCGAGGCGTTTTGCCGGGCGCTGGGCGACAAGGCGGGCATTACGCGCTTTGCCGACGCGGCGATCGCCATGGACGAGACGCTCGTGATGGCCGCCGTGGACATTTCGGGTCGCGGCCAGGCCTACTGCGAGCTGCCCGTGCCGACCGAGCGCGTGGGCAGCTTCGATACCGAGCTGGCCGTTGAGTTCTTCTATGCCTTCGCACGCGATGCCAAGCTCACGCTGCACGTGCGCGAATTGGCGGGTGGCAACTCGCATCACATTATCGAGGCCGCCTTTAAGGCCGTGGGCCGCACGATGCGTCATGCCTGCGAGCTCGATCCCCGCGTGCAGGGCATCCCCAGCACCAAGGGCTCGCTGTAACCTGCCAAAAAGGGACAGGTTTTGAATGGGAAAAGGGAGGGTCGCGTGGGCGAACCGAAGATCGTGGTGGTTGACTACCACAAGGGCAACTTGTCGAGCGTTGCGCGCGGGCTTGCGCGCGCCGGTGCCGCCGCCTGCACATCGGACGATCCGGAGCAGATCCGCAATGCCGACGGCCTGGTCATCCCGGGCGTGGGCGCGTTCTATGACGCGATCGCCTTTATGCGCCAGAGCGGCGAGGCCGACGCGGTGCTCGACGCCGTTGCCGCCGGAACTCCGCTGCTCGGCATCTGCCTGGGCCTTCAGCTGTTTTTTGAGCGCGGCGACGAGGGCGTGCCGGCGGACGAAGGCGCGGACGCGGACGACGATGCCTCCGAGCGGGTCGGCGGTCCCTGGGTCGATGGCCTGGGTATTATGCGTGGCTCGTGCACGCGCTTGGAATCGAGTCGCCTGAAGGTGCCGCACGTGGGCTGGGACCAGGTACACATGACGCCCGCCGGTGCGGCCGATCCGCTGCTTGCCGGTTTTGCCGAGGGTGCCAACATGTACTTCACCCACAGCTACGCGGTGGCCGACGATGCCGATGCCGCCGATGTGCTGGCGCGCACGCACTATACGCGGAGCTTCCCGTGCATCGTGCGCCACGGCAACGTGTGGGGCTGCCAGTTCCATCCCGAGAAATCCTCCGCGCTGGGTCAGCGCATCCTTAAGAACTTCGTCAACATCGTCGAGGAGGTAGGCCGATGATCCTGTTTCCCGCAATCGATCTGATCGGCGGCAAGGTCGTGCGCCTGGAGCGCGGCGACCGGAGCCGCTGCAAGGTATATTCCGACGACCCTGTGGCCGTTGCCCGCTCCTTTGCCGAGCAGGGCGCGAGCTGGGTGCACGTCGTCGACCTGTCCGCTGCCTTTGGCGAGGACGAGGACGCGTGCGCTGCCAATTCGGCGGCGATCGAGGCCATCTGCGGCGTCGACGGTCTGTTCGTGGACGTGGGCGGCGGCGTTCGCTCGCTTGCGCGCATCGACGAGCTGGCCGGCTACGGTGCTCGCCGCATTGCGCTGGGCACCGTGCTGGTGACCGAGCCGGGTTTTGCCGAGGTGGCGGCCCAAGGCTTTGGCGAGCTGCTGGTGGCAGACATCGCCGCGCGCGACGGCCAGGTCAAGGTGAACGGCTGGCGTGATGGCGCGGGCGTGGCACTCGACGATGCCGTGGCACAGCTCACCGAGCTGGGTTTTAAGCATCTGGTGTATACCGACATCGCGCGCGATGGCATGCAGACGGGCATCGATGTGGCGGCGTATCGCCATGTTGCCAAGGTCGCGGGCTTTCCTGTCGTGGCTTCGGGTGGTATCTCGACGCTCGACGACATTCGCGCGCTGGCTGCGGTGGGTGAGGGCGCGATTGAAGGTGCTATTACCGGTCGCGCGCTCTACGAGGGCAACTTTACGCTGGTACAGGCGCTGGCCGCCGCCCGAGGGGAGGAGTAGCCCATGCTTACCAAACGTGTGATTCCCTGCCTGGACGTCAAGGACGGCCGTGTGGTCAAGGGCGTCAACTTTGTGAGCTTGCGCGATGCGGGCGATCCGGTGGAGCTGGCGCGCGCCTACGACCGCGAAGGTGCGGACGAGGTCGTATTTTTGGACATTACCGCGACGAGTGACAACCGTGCGACGACCATCGAGATGGCGGCGCACGCGGCCGAGGAGCTCGCTATTCCCTATACCGTGGGCGGCGGCTTTCGCGACTTGGCGGGCATGCGGACCATGGTTGCCGCCGGTGCCGACAAGGTGTCGCTCAACTCGGCGGCCGTGCGTGACCCGTCGCTGATTAGCCAGGCTGCCGCGGCTTTTGGCAGTCAAGCCGTGGTCGTGGCGATCGATGCCAAGCGCGTCGGTTTGCCCGGTGAGCCGGGTGCCGACAAGTGGGAGGTCTTCACGGCGGGTGGCCGCAACGCCACGGGTATCGACGCGGTGGCGTGGGCCGAGGAGGCGGCTCGCCGCGGCGCCGGCGAGATCCTGCTGACCAGCATGGACCGCGACGGCACCAAGGCTGGCTTTGACCTGGCGCTCACCCGCGCCGTGGCGCGCGCGGTGCCGATTCCGGTGATTGCGAGCGGCGGCGTGGGCACGCTCGAACATTTTGCCGAGGGCGTGATCGAGGGCGAGGCTGATGCCGTGCTGGCGGCCAGCGTCTTTCACTTTGGGACGTTCAGCATTCGCCAGGTGAAGGAGTATATGGCCTCTCAAGGTATTCCCGTGAGATTGGATTTTTAAATGGAGCAAGTGGCAACTGCGTCCGAGCTTAAATACGACGCCCGTGGGCTGATTCCTTGTGTGGTTCAGCAGTACGACACCGGCGAGGTGCTTATGGTTGCTTGGATGAACGAGGAGTCGGTGGGGCTTACGCTCAAGACCGGTACCACGTGGTTTTGGAGCCGCAGCCGCCAGGAGCTCTGGAACAAGGGCGCGACGAGCGGCAACATGCAGGCGGTCAAGGAGCTTTGGGCCGACTGCGATAGCGATACGCTGCTGGTCAAGGTCGACTCGCCGGGCCCGGCCTGCCATACCGGCAACCGTACCTGTTTCTTTAAGAAACTCGCGTAGGGCGGGCGCTCGATTAGACGCTCGGCCACCAGAAAGGATTGAACCATGGGTGTGCGCACCGCAAACGTTCAGGATGGAAATATCGGTGAGACGCTGACAGGTCTGGCCGAGGTGATTCACGGTCGTCGTGATGCATCGCCGCAGGAGAGCTATACCGCGCGTCTGCTGACCGACGTCGAGGACGAGCTGCTCAAGAAGCTTGCCGAGGAGGCAAGCGAGGTGATCATGGCCTGCAAGGATAACGATCACGATCACATCCGCTACGAGGCCGGCGACCTGGTCTACCACTTGCTCGTGACGCTTGAGCGCTACGGCATCACCCTCGACGAGTTGGCCGGCGAACTCAACGCCCGCCGCCACTAGTCATTGGGGACGTTCTTAAACGACTAGTCGTTTGGGACAGTCTTTGTTGGTGTAACGGGGTCATGGAAGTTGCGGTGAAATAGGGACTGTTTAAGCGCTTCATCAGGCAAAACAATCCCTATTCCACCGCAACTTATGAAGGGATGGCTAGGCGAGGGGTGTGGATTCCCATTCGCCGGTGGGGTGGGGGACGTCGAAGGCTCGGTAGCCACAGTCGTAGGCGTGTGCCTGGGCCTCACGGATGTTCCAGCAAATGTCGCAGGCGCGGTGTGCGTCCGAGCCAAAAGTGATCGGCACCTCGGCGTGGGCAAAGCGGCGCAGCAATCCGGTCGCGGGATAGTAGTCTTCGAGGCCCTTGCGCGGTGCGGCGGTCGAGACCTCAACGCGGCGGCCTGTATCGTGCGCGCACTCGGCCATCTGCTGCCAAAACGGTGCGGGGTCTAAGTCGGGCGCAAAGCCTTCCTTCGAAAAGCGCATGACCAGGTCGGGATGGGCCATTACGTCAAAGTTGAGTGAGCTTTCGCAAGCGCGGCACCAGTCGTCGACGTAGCGCTCCCACACGCCGTGTACCCCCAGGTTTTCCCAAACATGCAGGTTGGTGTCATCATCGATCCAGCCGCAAAGGGAATCGGGTGTATCGGGGCGAGCGACGTTTTCCGTTCCCGCCGTACCCGCGGCACCGGCCATGATATCGCCTGGGTTGCCAATCCAATGCACGCTGCCCAGGCGTACGACGGCGTCCTGGGACCAGCGCTCAACCAAAGGCTCGCAGCCCTCGTACCAATCGCATTCAAAGCCATAGATAAGCTCGAGCTCCGGCGCGATTTGCGCGGCAAGCTTGCGGGCATCCTCAAAAGCCAGACGATGTGCCGGCAGGTCGCCCTCAGTAACCTGCACTTCGCAGTTGGCATCCATGCTGGCGGGCAGTGTGAGATGGTCGGCCGAGACCATGACGCGGCAGCCGGCCGCAGCAGCGGCACGGACGTTGTCCTCAAACGAGGCATGCCCGTCCGAAAACGAGGTGTGGGTATGGCAATCGACCAGCGGGCACATGGGCATAGCGGCTCCTTTGCGTCAAGCGAATCCGCTTCATTGTAATGGCGCAGCTCTCAACACGCCGGGCACGCCGGGGATCGAAATCGATTGGAAAGGTTGCGCGGCGCGTGGTGCGGCCTCGCTTGCTCTCAAAACGTGTACGTCAGCCTCCAAAACCGACAAATAATGACATGTTTGGAGGCTGACGTACACGTTTGGATGGGGGCGAGGGCGGCGACGGACGAAAGTCACGCTTGTGCCACGTCCGATGTGCTAGCGTTTGGATGAACAAAACGAGCCCGCGCGGAAAGGATCCGGACCGTATGCAATGCGATAGCACATCCCCGCTGTCCCGCGAGACCGATGCGCCCGAGACCATCGTCAAGCTGGAATGCGACATCGACGACGCGTCGCCCGAGGTGCTCGCCTACGCTGCCGACCGCCTGCGCGAGGCGGGTGCGCGCGAGGTGCATTGGCTGCCCCTCTATTGCAAGAAAGGCCGTCCCAGTTGGCAGCTACAGGTAATCTGTGCTCACGAGGATATCGAGCGCCTGCAGACGATTATCTTTTTGGAAACCACGACCAACGGCATTCGTCGCCAGGTCATGGAGCGCGTTTGCCTGCCACGCCGCTTTGAGCGCGTAACGACGCTATGGGGCGAGGTGTCCGTCAAGGTGGCAACCCTGCCCGACGGCAGCGAGCGTGCAGCGCCCGAGTACGAGGACTGCGCCCGTCTCGCCCGCGAGCACAATGTGCCGCTCCAGCGCGTGATGCAGGCGGCACAAGCCGTGGCACTGCGATTTGAATAACGCGGCTGGTGGCGACATCCTGCGCCCAGCCATATCAACCCCATTCGAAAGGATCTCCCCATGAAATACCTCATCGCCTCCGATATCCACGGCTCGGCATATTGGACCGAGCGCCTCTGCGCCGCCATCGAGTCCGAGCAGCCCGACCGCATCGTTCTGCTGGGCGACCTGCTCTACCACGGACCGCGCAACGACCTGCCGCGCGATTACGCCCCCAAGCGCGTGATTCCGCTGCTCAACGCCCTGGCCGACCGCATCATCGCGGTGCGCGGCAACTGCGACGCCGAGGTCGACCAGATGGTCCTCGACTTTCCCGTCATGGCCGACTACGCCACGCTGTTCGACGAGACCGGCCGCGAGCTGTTCCTGACGCACGGCCACGTCTTTGGCGCCGGCATGCACAACAGCGTCGACCACGCGCCCGCGCTGCCCGAGGGCTCCGCGCTCGTCTACGGCCATACGCACATCAAGGTCAACGAGGAAAGCGCCGCGCACCCGGGCCTGTGGCTCTTCAACCCCGGTAGCGTGAGCATTCCCAAGGACGGCACGCACAGCTATGGCATCTACGAGAACGGCGCGTTCCGCCACGTGATCCTGGAGGAGGACTAACCATGGCGCAGCACATGGCTCAGCAAAATGCCGAGGGCTCGCGTGATCTGTCCACGCTGGTCGATGCGTCGGCCGAGCTGCAGCATCTGGTGCAGACTATCTGGCGCCTGCGTCAGCCCGACGGCTGCCCGTGGGACCGCGAGCAGACGCATCAGAGCATCGGCAAGAACATGATCGAGGAAGCCTACGAGGCGCTCGATTGCATCGAGACGGACGACGCGGTTCACCTGCGCGAGGAGCTGGGTGACGTGCTCATGCAGGTGGCGCTGCATGCGCAGATCGCGGCGGACGCCGGCGAGTTTACGCTGGCCGACGTGGCGCGTGATATCGATGCCAAGCTCATCCGCCGTCATCCGCACGTGTTTGGCGATGTAGATGCCGAGAGCTCCGACGAGGTACTCAAGATTTGGGACGAGGTCAAGCTTGCCGAGAGAGCTGCCAAGGACAAGGCCGTGGCGGCGGGCGAGGCCGCGCCCGAGGGTCTGCTCGACGGCGTGCCCACGCATCTGCCGGCGCTGATGCAGGCTCAGAAGGTGTCGCGCAAGGCGGCTGCCGTGGGCTTTGAGTGGGAGACGGTCCAGGACGTGTGGGACGAGGTCGCCGAGGAACGTGCCGAGTTTGAGGCCGAGGCCCCTGGCTCGCCCGAGCGCGAGATGGAGTTTGGCGACCTGCTCTTTGCCCTGGTCAACGTCGCGCGCAAAGAGGGGATCGACGCCGAGAGTGCCCTGCGCGCCAGCACGGCAAAGTTCCGCCGTCGCTGGGCCGCGATGGAGCAGATGGCGTCCGATGCCCACGTGGATCTTGCCGAGCTTTCGACCCACGGCCTCAACGACCTGTGGGATGCCGCAAAGGCGGAGGAGTAAGACTGCGGGAACGACGGGCTGACACGCCTCATCGTTCCCGCTAAATTTTTCGAAAATCAAGTGTATCCCTCGGCTAACTTAGGGCATAATGCAAAAAGTGCGACATGGCTAACTTACGGAGGCGCACCGATGGTGCGCGGTCAGCCGGTCGCTTGCATCCACTACGTTTCCAAGTGAGAGGGAGACAACATGAGCGATATTTTGGACGTCTACGGTCGCGAGGTACTCGACAGCCGCGGCAATCCCACCGTCGAGGTCGAGGTCGTGCTCGAGGACGGCAGCTTTGGCCGCGCAATGGTGCCTTCGGGTGCTTCGACCGGCGCCTTTGAGGCCTGCGAGCTACGCGATGGCGACAAGGGCCGCTACCTGGGCAAGGGCGTTTCGCAGGCCGTCGAGCACGTCAACAACGAGTGCGCTAACGCCGTCGTGGGCCTCGACGCCTTCGACCAGCGCGCCGTCGATGCCGCGCTGATTGCCGCGGACGGTACCCCCAACAAGACCAAGCTCGGTGCCAACGCCATCCTGGGCGTGTCGCTGGCCGTTGCCCGCGCCGCCGCCGAGTCGGCGGGCCTGTCGCTGTACCAGTACCTGGGCGGCGTCAACGCTCATCTGCTGCCCACACCTATGATGAACATCCTCAACGGCGGCGTGCATGCCGACAATAACGTCGACTTCCAGGAGTTCATGATCATGCCGGTGGGCGCCCCGAGCTTTGCCGAGGGCCTGCGTTGGTGCGCCGAGGTCTACCACACCCTCAAGGGCGTGCTGCACGAGGCCGGCCTGGGCGGCGGCGTGGGCGACGAGGGCGGCTTTGCACCCAACCTTAAGACCAATGCCGAGCCGTTCGAGTACATCACCAAGGCCGTGGAGAAGGCCGGCTTTAAGCCCGGCGTCGACTTCATGTACGCCATGGACCCGGCCTCGACCGAGTTCTACAACGCCGAGACCGGCATGTACGAGCTCAAGGGCGAGGGCGTGGAGTACACGAGTGCCCAGATGGTTGATTACTGGGAGAAGCTCGTCGACACCTATCCCATCATCTCCATCGAGGACGGCATGGCCGAGGAGGACTGGGACGGCTGGGTCGAGCTTACCCGCCGCATTGGCAATAAGGTGCAGCTCGTAGGCGACGACCTGTTCGTCACCAACACCGAGCGCCTCAAGAAGGGCATTGAGCTGGGCGCCGCCAACGCGATCCTGGTCAAGGTCAACCAGATCGGCACGCTCACCGAGTCGCTCGAGGCCATCGAGACCGCCAAGGAGGCCGGTTACGCTTGCATCGTGAGCCACCGCTCCGGCGAGACCGAGGACTCCACGATCGCCGACCTGGTCGTGGGCGTCAACGCCGGCCAGATCAAGTCGGGCGCCCCGTGCCGCAGCGACCGTATCGCCAAGTACAACCAGCTCATCCGCATCGAGGACGAGCTCGAGGGCAGCGCGCGCTACGCCGGCAAGGCCGCGTTCTACAACATTCGCTAAACAAGTGGCGCACGCGGGGGCGGGGTTGACTCGGCTCCGCTCCACTTCTGATGGCCGCCATTGGGCGCTGGGCCATATGACTCAGCGCCTTTTTTATGTCGAGCAAAGGCTGGCGAAGGCGGTGCGGGCGCTCGTGCTATAACTAGAATACTTAGCGCAAACAAACCTCAACCGCACAAGGCGCACATGGATCAGATTTACGACAACAGGTACTATTCCGCCGGTTCGCGTGAGCCGTCGCCTCGCCGTGCGCGCACGGTGCAGCTCGGTGGGTCCGCCTACGCCGGCGCCGACCGCTCCACGCAGCGCCCGACAAGTACCTCGCGCCCCAATGCTCATGTGAATACTTCGGCAGATGGACCGGTGCGCCCGGCACGTTCGTCGCATGCGTCGCGTCCCTCGGCCCAGATGCACGACAGGTCGAGCAGGCCCTCGAGCCGTCTTTCGGGCTCGGACTTTATGCGCTACGCCAATGACAATGCGGCGGTCAAGGCGATCTATGACTTTACGCATGGCTCTCTGCGCCCGCTGTTTATCGGCATTGTCGTGGCGCTGGCGCTCGTGAGCCTGTATTTTCCCGTACGCGACCTGTACGTGGCTAAGCGCTCGAGCGACATCTTGGCCAAGCAGGTCGAGATTCGTCAGCAATACAATGATGAGATGAAAAAAGACACTGATAAGTGGTTCTCGGAAGAGGGCATTAAGGATTCGGCACGGGGCCTGGGCATGGCGATGCCCGGCGAGAAGAGGATTGAAGTGCTGGGCCTGGACGATGATTCGGATTCGTCGTCGAGCAAAAAGTCCTCAAACGCCAAGAATGCCAGCGAAGTGGCCAAAGAGATCGAAGAGGTCGGCAAGGACGCACCGTGGTACATCAAGACGCTCGATATGCTGTTTGGATTTAACGGCGTCGAGGGCCAGACGGTCGCGTCCAGCGGCGAGTAGGCGAGTAGCGCCCGGAGGGGAGCCCGCAATGGCAGATTGCAAACGATATAAGGTGGCCGCGATCGACCTGGGAACGGTGTCGTCGCGACTGGTGCTGGCGCAGGTCGAGGGCGGGGCGATCGTGGAATCGTCCAAGCATACCGAGATTACCGATCTGGGCGAGGGCGTCGACGCGACGGGCCGCTTTTGCGAGGCGGCTGTCGAGCGTGTGCTCGCTGCGTGCCGCATGTTTGTGGACGAAGCCCGTGCCTTTGGGGCCGCGTGCGTCTGCACCACCTGCACGAGTGCCGCGCGCGATGCGTCCAACGCCGCGCTGCTGCTGGACGGCCTGCGCGGGCTGGGGCTCGAACCGCAGGTGATTCCGGGCGAGGTTGAGGCACGCCTGACGTTTTTTGGCGTGGCACACGACTTTGCCGGCGAGCGCATCATTGTTGCCGATTCGGGTGGTGGCTCCACGGAGCTCGCGACGGGCGTATACGCTCCGGAGCGCGGGGTCTTCGCGCTGGAGGGAACGCGCTCGCTGGACATCGGTTGCCGGCGCGTGACCGAGCGGTTTTTCTCTGCGCTGCCGCCGTCGACGAACGAGCTTGCGGCTGCCGCCGCGTGGGCGGGCGAGCAGTTCTCCGCCTATTTTGAAGGCCTGCCCAGTGACTTTGAGCGTGCTGAGCGCCTCGTTGCGGTGGGCGGTACCGTCACCACGCTCGTGGCGCTGGTCCACGAGCTGGAGCCGTACGACTCGAGCTTTGTGCACCTGCGCGAGCTTTCGATGGAGCAGATCTCGGCCGCCATTGAGCGCATGTCCGCGCTGGATGTGGAGGGTATCGCTGCACTGCCGGGCGTGCAGCCCAAGCGCGCGGGCGTGATTCTGGCCGGCGCCGTGGTGATCCGCGAGCTCATGCGTGCCGGCGGCTACAAGACGCTCACCGTAAGCGAGAACAGCCTACTCGCTGGCATGGCCGCCGCCATCAACGAGGTTCTCGACGGCGCGACTCCCACCATCGCCTGGACCCCGAGCCTGAGTGCTCTTTAACCGTCTCCCTTTGAGTTGCGGTGAAATAGTTCCTAAATAAGCTGGTAAACGGTATAAACAGGATCTATTCCACCGCAACTTAGAGCTCCGCCGGCGTGTAAAAGAAACGAGCCCGCATCCCTGGGGGACACGAGCTCGTAAACAATACATGGTAGGGGCGGTGGGACGTCTGCGTATTTGCTGCGCAAATACGCACCGGCTTCGGCCGCCTGTCGGCGCCCTCGCCGGCTCGCTACGGACGCTGCGCGTCCGCTTAACGCTCGCCCCCTCGCGGGTTCGAGTTCCGCCGGCATCTTAAAGAAACGAGCCCGCATCCCCGGGGGACACGAGCTCGTAAAAGCCAAATGGTAGGGGCGGTGGGACTCGAACCCACAATCCTTGCGGCGAGAGATTTTAAGTCTCCTGCGTATGCCAATTCCGCCACGCCCCCGTGAGACTAGAAGTCTAGCACAAGCCGTCCGTTACGCGTTGACGGCCATCGAGTGTTGGCCCGACTTCTCCAGGAACTCCTGGAACTTGGCTTCGTCGCCCTTGTTCTGGTATTGCAAGGCCAGCAGGTACTCCAGGCGGCAGCGCTTGACCGGGTCGTCGCCGGCCTCCTCGAGCATGCGCTCCAGCTCGGGAATGTCGTTGTGGCGCTTGAGGATCATCGTGTCGTACATCAGTTGGCATTCGTGTGCGACTGCCTCGGCCTGGCCGCCCTCAAAGCCTTTGATCTCGCGCAGCAGCTCCTTGGACTTTTTGCGGTCCTCCTGGCCAACGTAGTAGTTAAAGGCCTTAATCACCAGGTCGACGCGCTGCATCTTGGGCAGATTGAGTCCCAGCAGCAAATCGAACATCTCGTCGGCGCGCTTGTGGTCCTCGCGCAGCAGATAGGAGTTCAGGCGCAGGTAGTCGCGGTTATAGCGCGGGTACAGCATGCTGGTGAGTTTGCCATCGAGCAAACGATCGAACTCGTCCCACTGCTTGGCAGCCATAAGCTGTTGCAGGCGCTTAAACGTGGTGCGTTTTTTTACGCTAAAGAACACCGATATGGCGATACAAATAATGACGACGGCGGTCCAGAGGGTGCGGGAATCGGGCATATTGGGATCCTTAGTCGCTCATAAAGCGAGCGGTATGACAACACGTACTAGATGTATTATACGCAGCGCACAAGCAAACTGGCATAAAAGCTCATCGAGGCCGAGTGCCATCGCTCGCTGCGGTACACTTACCTAAAGTAAACCATGAAGGGAGACATTACCTATGAAAAAGATCGTTTTGGCTTGCGGTGCTGGCGCTGCTACTTCCACGCTCGTTGCCCAGAAGGTCGCTACCATGCTCGACGCCAACGGTTATGCCGACAAGTACGAGATCGTGCAGTGCGCCATCTCCGAGGCCAAGGATTACTGCGACGAGGGCGCTGACCTGCTGATCGCCACCACCGTTGCCCCCGAGGGCCTCACCTGCCCGTACGTGAGTGGCGTGCCCTTCATGACCGGCATGAACCGCGTTGCCGCCGAGAAGGCCGTTCTCGACGTCATGGCTCAGTAGGCGCTGACTGCATGAGTGAGCAGAACGCCAACCCGGTAGAGCTCTTTGGTATGCGCGTTGCCCATGTGGGCATTAACGCCACCGACCCGGCAGACGCCCTGGAGATCGCGGAGCTGTTCTCGACGATGATGGGCCTGCCCGTCATCGAGACCCCGGTTTCGTACTTCAACGATTCGCTGGTCGAGATCATGAAGCAGAACGGTCGTGGCACCAAGGGCCACATCGGCTTTGCCGTCAACGACATCGATGCGGCCGAGAAGTGGTTTGCCGAGCGCGGGCTCGAGGTCAACGAGGAGTCGCGCGTGCTGCTGCCCGACGGCGGCACCAAGCTCGTGTACTTTAAGCGCGAGTTCGCCGGCTTTGCCGTGCATCTGTGCCGCGAGTAGCGCACAGGCTGCTATAGCTAGCAAAAAGGGATAGGGCCGCATGGCCTTATCCCTTTTTTACGCCGAGGGGCTTCCTACCGCGGTAGGCGAATCGTAAAGCGGCTGCCGACGCCCTCGACTGAGGTCACGCCAATGACACCGCCATGGCTATCGACGATCCACTTGGCAATGGCAAGCCCCAGACCCGAGCCCTGCGCGCCGGCATCGCGTGCGTTGTCGGCGCGGTAGAACCGTTCAAACGCGTGAGCCGCGGATTCCTGGTTCATGCCGATGCCCTCGTCCTCAACACTTATGTCGATCGTGTCCGCGCCCGCATCCGGCGTTATGCCAAATGTGACGGTCGTTCCCGCGTCCGAATACTTGGCGGCGTTTTGCACGATCACGCGTAGCGCCTGCTTCACGAGTGCCACGTCGACGGGCGCGTCGCAGCGCGAATCGCTGACAAGCGCGGTGTCGTACGCCAGCCGATACGTGTGCGCGGTATCGATCATCTGCGATTCCTCGCATACCTCGCCGACCAGTGCGGCCAGGTTGGTATCGGCACGCCGCAGGACCGTGCGCCCGGCATCGCCGCGTGCCAAAAACAGCAGCTGCTCCACGAGCTCTTGCATGTGCTCGCTTTCGGCCTTGAGGGACGCGATGGATTCTGCCAGCACGTCCGGGTCGTCTTTGCCCCAGCGATCGAGCATGTTTACGTAGCCCTGAATCACCGCGATGGGCGTGCGCAGCTCGTGGCTCGCATCGTTGACAAAGCGCATCTGCTGCAGTTTGGCCTCTTGCATCTGGCGCAGTAGGCGGTTGAGTGCAACCTCGATGCTTGCCAGGTCGGCGTCGCCGGTAGTGACGCTCGGCGAGTCGACGCTTGCGCGCTCGATGGCTTGCTCCAGCGTTTCCATCTTGCCGCCGGAGAGCTGCATGCGGCCGAGCTCGTCCACGCGCAAGGCAAGGTCGTTGAGCGGTGCCATGGTGCGGCGCACGCGCCTCGCGCCGCCGAGCATGTTGAGCACGCTGATGACCTGCCAACCCACAACGACAAGGTAGAGAGGCCATAGCGTGACGAGGTCCTGCGCGAGGGGGAAAGTCTTGGTGGTACGCGCAAGCTCGACGGTATAGGTGAGCGTTGTCAGGTCCCAGCCGCGCGCGGGCGTCAGCGACATGCCGCGAACGGTGGCGCTGGGGATCCATCCTGCGGTAAACGCGCCGTTGGGCAGCGTCTGGTTGTATCCATAGACGAGGATCGCCACCGTAATAACCAACAGCAACAGATCGAGCCAGACGTAGCTCACCAGGCGGCGCCACATATAGCCCCAGTTGATGGCGCGGGCGATGGAGGTGACGCGCTTGGCCTCGGCGTTACGCACGGCAGACATAGCCCACCCCGCGCACGGTCTGGATGATGCGGACACCGCCGGCGTCCTCGATCTTGGCGCGCAAATGTGCGATGTGCACATCGACGTTGTTGGTGTCGCCCACGTAGTCGTAGCCCAGCGCCTCATGCGCGATGCGCTCGCGCGTGAGCACGGTCTCGGCATGAGCCATAAGCAGGGCGAGGACGTCGAACTCGCGGGCGGTCAGCACGATGGGTGAGCCGCCGACCATAACCTCGCGGCGGTCGGGATCGAGTGCGACCGGGCCCACGGTGAGTGTGGCGGGGGAGGGCGTGGCAGCGGTCTGGGCCGAGCCGACGGCCAGGGACATCGCAGCGGCGCCGACACCCGCGCCGCCCGCCGTGCCCGCCTCGGCGCCGACGTCGCCGAGGCCCGAAGCCGCCCGCACGGCCTCCGCGCGCTTCAACGCCACGCGGATCCGTGCGAACAGCTCCTCGATCGCAAACGGCTTGGTTAAGTAATCGTCGGCACCGGCATCGAGCCCGGCCACCTTGTCCATCACGGCATCGCGCGCGGTGACCATGATCACCGGCACATCCTTGTGCTTGCGGATACGCCGCAGCACCTCCATACCGTTGAGCTGCGGCAACAGCACATCGAGCAGAATCAGGTCGTAGTCGCGCTCCAGCGCCAGGTCCACGGCGGTGCGGCCGTCGGCGGCGTGCTCAACCTGGTAGCCCTCGTGCTCCAGCTCGAGCGTCACAAAGCGGGCGATTTTCTCCTCGTCCTCTACGATCAGGATTCGTGCCATGCGTGCCCCCGTCTGCGATTACTTGTCGTCGTTCAGATTTTGCTTGATGCCGTCCGCGGCGTCGGCGGCGTGATCCATCAGGTTGTTGATGCTGCCAGGCACGTCGCCGTCGCTATCGATGCGGTAGCGCATGCCAAAGAACAGGCCAAGCAGCATCAGCCATATCGTGGCGCCCCAGGCAAACAGGGCGACGATGGGAATCAGGATGGGAATGTTGAGGATGATGGCGTCGCGGCGCGTGGCGATAAACTTGGTCTCCAGGCTCAGGCGGAAGAGCTTTTTGAGGTACTCCCACACGCTGTCCATCTTCTTGGAGAAGTCGGTCTTTTCGCTCGACTTTTCGTAGGCGACCTGCGCAGCGACCATTTCGGCCGAGGGCTCATCGACCGGCTCGGATTCGGTGGCGGCGTGTGCCGACGTGGTCTGGGTCTTGCCCTGCGACTCAAGCCAAATGATGGCGTCCAGAACGTTGCCGTCGGCGGCGTCGAGTACGGCTTTGGCGTCGGTGTAGCTTACGTTGCACTTGGTGCGGATGGTTTCAACTTTTTCGAGGTCGTCCATGACCTGTCCTTTCGTTCGATGGGCGCGACGCCAGGCGATCTGCCCGGGCGCGAGCGTTGCGTTCGGCGGTCTGCGTTGCGCGGCGCCGCCCCGCCCTTGGTCGAACTCTATAGTGCAGGTTATAGATTAAGCGATTCTTGAGCCAAGATTAATGTTGGATGAGTTTTTGGGTGGGGCCGAGGCCAAGCGCGCGGAGCGCCCGGAGCTCAGGCGTAAATTTGTGTCCGCACGGCGAGATATACTTTTAAACATGTTGAGGGGCGTGACAGGACAAGGTTTCCCGGCGTCCGCGAAATCAGAGGGGCCGCCGTGCCGCATGGCGCAAATGAGTGGGTCCCGACGCAAACAGGAGGTCATACGTGCATATCTACGCTATGAGTGACATTCACGGGTGCTTGGACGCCTTTAAGGCATCGCTTTCCACCGTCGACCTCGATGCCGAGGATTCCAAGCTGGTTTTGCTTGGCGACTACTGCGACCGAGGTCCCGATTCGCTCGGGGTCTTCGAGCTCATCATGGACCTGCAAAAGCGGTACGGCGATCGCGTCGTGGCGCTGCGCGGCAACCACGAGGAGATGTTTCTCGAGTACATTGACGAGGTGAACGATCCCAATTTTACGCAAGCATGGATACTTGCCGACAGCAATCTGGCAACGGCCAAGAGCTTCCTGGATGTCGAGGCATTCAAGCACGTCAAGCATCTGTTGAGGCTCAGGGAGTTCGAGGAGGCCTACGCCTATACGGTTGAGCGTATGAAGTCTGAGCATGCGGACATCATCGCGTGGGTCCGTAAGCTCCCTTACGTTTACGAGTCCCCCTTTAGCCAGGTCTTTGTGCATGCCGGCGTTGACGAGGAGGCCGGCGAGTACTGGAAGCTCGGCACGTCTGCCGAGTCGTTTACCATGATGATGCCCGATTACGTGGGGCATGAGTTCTACCTTGATGTTATCGCTGGGCACATCAACACCGAGGCTGTCTCGGGCATCGCGGGTTACCGCGGCATCTGGCATGACGGGGCCAGCCATTACTACATTGACGGGAACGTCATGGAGCATGGCGAGGTCGCAGTGCTGAGCTACGATTCGGAAACGGGGAAGTATGGCGGCCCCGGGTTGGAGTAGACTGGCGGGCGATTGGCTCGCGGATTGTCTGCGTGGGCTCGATTCGGGGCTTGGGCTGCGCCTTTGACGTTAACGGGATGTGGAAGCACCGAGAGGGCTGCTTCCGCGGAAACGATCGTCGGGGCTTCTTTTACCCAGTGACATAAGGCTTTTATTTGGCTAGCTTTTTGGTCGACTCGACCATCAATTAAAAAAAGAACTACGCTAACTTATAATTATGGAACTGTGAGAGGCATCTGAAAAAGGTGGCTATAAGATGGATGACAAGCGTATTTTAATCATTAACGGCAAGACCGAGGACCAGATAATCGAGCAAATTATCGGTCTAGTGAATGATGATGATGAGCTAGGAGACATTCTAAAATCATATGAGGAGTCTCCTGGACTTAACGAATTAATAGAGAACATGTCTGCCTTCTTCACCGTTCAATAGAAAATTGCTTTTATGCGTAGGCCAGGGATAAAGCTGGTGCCAGCTTGGGGCAAGAACGATGAAACTGTTTTCCCGCACAATGTCAAAGGCGTTGATCATAAATTGAAGGTGCAAATCAAATGAAGATTAAGGAATTTGGCTCTCATATTATTGATATGTATGCTGGCGGTTTTGATGAGGATGTATTGAATACAGAATTCTCAAAATCTGGTTTTGAAGAGTTTCATAAAAATCACGGTAATAAGTACTTATTGGTTATTTTAATTGATAGTACCGATGACGATCAAATTATTACAACTTTTGATATGTCTGGTACATTTCCTAGTGATGATGGCGGTTTGATGACAAGGTATACTCCTACTGGAGCTTATGCTATTGGACCTGCAAAGGAGAGGAACATCTCTGCTGAGCGTACTATCGAGGTTACAATTTGGGTTACTCACGTATTTGATTATATCAATTTCTTTGAAAATAATGTTGACGTAAAACCGTTGTACAAGAGGGACGTATTGTATGAAGAGGATTAATATCGCAATCGATGACAGGACTGGAAAGTATTTCGTTCCTGATGATTCTCCAAATGACGATTATTTCGACGATGAAGATGAACAATTTATTTCAAATCGTAAAGATTTCAAAACTGTAGATAGTTTCATTTATTATGCCAAATCTGTGAAACAGTATCTTGCAAATGGTTGGGTGCCGGAAAGAATTTATTAACCGGTTCGTTTGATTACCAGCTATATCGGCACTGCGATTCACAATACGGCATTGCCAAAGAACGCCTTCCTCGGAAGGTGCGGCTACGCACGGGCCAACGAGCGCGAGTGCGTTACAGGTCCCGCGTGTGCGAGGAATAGGAGTTGAACGATATGATTGCGTCGCAGCGCGGGGAGGATTTCACGCGCTGCGACGCAATCTCAGTTGTGCGTTTGCGGCAAACTGCCAATCAGCATATTTGTGAATATAACCGCAGTACACCCCGATCTTCGAAGCGGGACACGACGACAGCCTTTCATACTCATCGAGCATTGAGCGCAGCTTCGTGTGCTCAACAGGCTCGATCTTCCTCTCGACTAGCGAATCGACGTCAGTGGTCGTGACTTTGTTCTCGGGCATCGCAGGCTACCGTGGCATCTGGCATGACGGGGCCAGCCATTACTACATTGACGGGAACGTCATGGAGCACGGCGAGGTCGCAGTGCTGAGCTACGATTCGGAAACGGGGAAGTACACCGGTCCAGGGCTGGAGTAGGCTGCGGGCGCTGAGAAGCCAGGGATGCTGTCGCTGCGGCGAAACAATGGCTTACTGGGCGTTCTCGCTCGCTAGCTTGCCGTTAGTGCTTTTTCGATCCAATCCATCATGGGTGCGGAGTGAGGCGGGATTCCTCCCATAGACTTGTCCTGATTAATATTAACGACCCTCAGCACACGGCAATACGTTCCGCGCACCTTTTCCCACCCCAAGCGAAGATGCCTCTTATTTAAATCTCCTTTATCGTATGAACTGAGGTACGGATAGAGGCAATGGTATTCGTGATGATCACTGCTTAAAGCGTGAGCGACATCAAGGTATGCGAGCAAGGAAATGAGCACGTGCCATTGCTGGTTGAGATTGTCGTGCGCGTTGTCGGTAAAGGGCTTGAGGGGATCGATTCGTGCAATCGTATTGCCGCTATCATCAAACTGGTAGTGGTAATATCCTTGCTCATCGGAACAGTCCTTGAGTCTGAGCTTGAGTGCGAAATAGAAGGCAACGTTCTCTGGCAGCTCTTTCTCTAGTATTTGTGCTACCTTGCCCGGCTTGCACTCTAGTCTGGAGAGAAGCTCTGTGCCCTCGGTACCTAACAACTTCATCGTCCTGTCTCTAAGGGGCATTTTGGTGTCGCTGATTGCAGGGCTAGCCAGATTTTCGAGTATGCGTTCGGTTGCCTCGGGTTTGTCGTCGCTAAGATTTTCCAAGGCGCATATGGTCTGACCCAGCCTATAGGCTGGGTCAGACTTGCTGCTTTTGGGATAATAGTCGCAAGGCTCGTTACACCATCCAATGAAGTCCTTGATGTCTATTGGGTCGCTATGTGGCTTTTCAATCGGGGACACACTGTTGCGCGCGCTGTCGACACGGTTGAAAAACTCCCGAAGACTGTCCAAAACGGCGTGGTTGACTTCGTCCATATCTGGATTCCTTTCTCATTAGGAAACATGCCTCATTATAGGCACGCCTGCGGTCGTAGCGGCTAGGGGTGCAAGGGCTAGTGAGGGTTCAAGAGAAGGCGAAAGACGGGCCCTCGGAACAGCTAAGAATTGATGTCTAATACTTTTCCGAGAAGTGAACGAGCTAAATCGGACCCCCGAAGCATCGACACTTTAGAGGTGCCGTTTCCTGCGGTTTCGGTGCTGGAATCCTGCGATTTTGCCGACGAAAAATGTGGATGCTTCAGGGGTCCTAAAACAGACGTTCACTTCGCGGAAAAGTATTAGACCTCGATAGCGGGGGATGGGGTGCCGGTGCAAAACGGCGTCAAGGGTTGGTCGAGCAGGTGGTTTCTCCATTGATGTCCGCGCGACATGTGACACTTACCCTGCCGCCCTGCTCCGCCGCGGCGGCATGTATCTGAACAACGACCCTCTAAGGAGTTCGATATTGATGAGTGACAACACCAAGCATCTCGCAAAGAAGTGCGTCAAGGACGCGTGGCCGTGCCTCGCGTTGTGCCTTGCCGGCACAGCGGTTGCGCTGCTGGCTGTTCTGGGGCCGTTCGACGTGCTCCGAAGTGCCGTCTCTCTGCACGTTTGCATGGCCCTTGCCGGCGCCATGATGACCGGCGGCGTGCTCGATCTGGTTTTTTGGGTGCTTGACCCGTTTGGATGGAAGAACGAGGGGTAAGCCCTAAGGGCTGGAACGGTTGGCTTAGTGATCGTGCAGAATGCGGGCTAGCGACTTACAGGGAAGTGGTGATCCGATGACGGTCTATGTGACGGGCGATATTCACGGCGGCGTCGACATGCAAAAGCTGCGCGACTGGGACCTTGGGGATAGTCTGACGAGCGACGACTATCTGATTATCGCCGGCGACTTTGGCTTTCCGTGGGATTTCTCTGCCGAAGAATGTGCCGACATCGCTTGGCTGGAATCGCGTCCCTATACCGTGCTGTTTGTCGACGGCAACCACGAGCGTTTCGATCACTGGGCGGAGCGCCCCATGGAGTTGTGGCACGGTGGGCTGACGCAGCGCCTGTCGGACACCTCTCCCATACGGCGCCTGACGCGCGGCGAGGTTTTTGAGCTCGACGGCTCAACGGTCTTTACCATGGGCGGCGCCACGAGCGTGGACAAGGAATACCGCATTCCGTATTCCAGCTGGTGGCCGCAGGAGCTGCCGGACGAGCGCAACTTTGAGGAGGCGCGGGCAAAGCTCGACAGCGTGGGCTGGACGGTCGACTACGTGATCACTCACACCTGCTCTACGCGCATGCTTTCGTCCACGCTTTATCCAGCGTCCGGCTGGAATTGCCCCTCCGTTGATCGGCTTACGGCATTTTTCGATGAGCTGGAAGACCGCTTGGACTACAAGCGCTGGTACTACGGGCATTTTCATCGGGATACCAACCCGGCCGAGCGTCACACCGTGCTCTACGACTGCATCGTTCGCTTGGGCGACGAACTCCAGCCCTGGGATGTTGCGTAGAGGCGGGGTGGCTGGCTACTCGACCGTTACAGTGATGTTCTCCCGATGCGCGCGGATGACGTCCCAGCTAAAGTGCTCGACCAGCTGCTCGGCGGTACGCGGCGTGGTGTCCGGCGCGATGCCTGTTTGCCCGGCGAGCCATCCCAACAGCGCCTCGGGTGTGCCAAAGCGGGTGCGGAGCTCGCCCAGGTCCAGATCGCGATCGCGCTTGGAAAGGCGGCGGCCGTCCGGTGACATGAGCAGCGGAATGTGCGCGTAGTGCGGCGTGGGCAGTCCCAGCAGATGTTGCAGATAGATCTGGCGCGGCGTGGAACCAAGCAGGTCGCATCCGCGTACGATCTCGGTGACGCCCATGGCAGCGTCGTCGACCACCACGGCCAGCTGATAGGCAAACACGCCGTCGCTGCGGCGCACCAAAAAGTCACCGCACTCGGTGGCGAGTGCTTCGCATTGGGCTCCGTACGTGCGGTCCACGAATTCGATCACGTCGCTGGCGAGGTCGTCGACGGTGGGCACGCGCAGGCGCGTGGCCGGAGCACGCAGGGCACTGCGGCGGGTGATTTCATCAGCAGAAAGACCTCTGCAGGCGCCGCGGTAGATGGGCGTGCCGTCGCTGGCGTGCGGCGCGCTCGCGGCGTGGAGTTCGGCACGCGTGCAAAAACAGGGATAGGTGAGGCCGGCGTCTTGCAGCTGGCGCAGGGCGTCCTCGTACAGATCCAGGCGATCGTGCTGGTAGTAGGGGCCTTCGTCCCACTCGAGCCCCAGCCAGGTCAGATCGTCAATCAGTTGAGCGGCAAGTTCCGGGCGCTTGCAGCGATCGTCCAGGTCCTCGATGCGCAGCACGATGCTGCCGCCCTGGCTGCGGGCCGAAAGCCACGAGCACAGGCAGCTGAACACGTTGCCCAGGTGCATGCGGCCCGAGGGCGACGGGGCGAAACGGCCCACGACGGGCGCGGGGGCGGAGGCGGGTGGCGTCGCTGGCGCGTCCGCGGCGGGCGTTGCTATGTTGCGTGCGTTGATATCCATGCGGACGAGTATAGCGCGGGGCGCGGTGGGGGAGACGCTGCCGTGGCCTGCAAGTTGCCGAGGCCACGCGTTGCGCATGCCGGACCACTGGCTCGACAGCTCGATCGCCGCCCGCCAGTCCAACCCCTCAAACGACAGAAACCCCGGCAGCTCTTCGCAACTGCCGGGGTTTCCGCGGAAAAGGGGGACATGATCCTCGAGCGAACGGCAAAGGGGCAAACCGTTTTCGCTCAACTGCTTTATGCCCCTCGGCTGGCGGCTCAATCAGCGCGTGCCGCACCCACACAAAGCCGCTACACCTGTGACAGAGCTGTGAAGTGGTATCTATTGCTGGCGCAGGCCATGCCAAGGAGTGTCCCAGATTGCCGGCAGATAAGGAACGTCCCCAGGTGCCGGCCGCGGGCGTGACTTTCGTCCCGTTTGATACTCCGCTGGCCTAGATGTTCGTCATGTGCGCCCGTAAACGTGGGACAATGGCGTTGCTGGTATCACAGACAAAGGATGTGCCTATGAACGCCCCCGTTGCCAAAACCTGTCGGCAGCGCCGCCCGTTTGCGCGATTTGCTTCCGTCTGCGCACTCGTCGCGCTTGCATTGCTGCTACTGCCCGCCGCCGCACACGCCGACGGTTATTCCATGACCCAGACCTATATCAGTGCCACGGTTGAGGCCGATGGATCGCTGACCGTTGTCGAGGGACGCCAGTTTGATTTCGACGACGACATCAACGGCGTGTTTTGGGAGATCAATACGGGCGCCAACCAGCAGGGCGGCACGGCGGGCGTCGATGTGCTGAGTGTCGAGGAAGAGGACACCGCGTTTAACAAAGTCGATAGCGCGAACAAGGGCGACTCTGGCGTCTATACGGTCGAGCAGACCGGTGACGGCGTAAGGATTAAGGTGTTCAGCCCTCACGAGAGCGGCGACAGCGCGACCTATTACGTGAGCTATACCATGACCGGTGCGGTTATGAACTGGGCCGATACCGCCGAGCTCTACTGGAAGTTTGTGGGCGACGGCTGGTCTGCGGATTCCGATGACGTCGAGATGGAAGTGCGCTTCGCAAATGCCACTGCCGGGACGGCGGCCGTCAAAGGCGATAACTTCCGCGCATGGGGCCACGGTCCGCTGACGGGCGACGTGTCGCTCGATGCGGACGAACCCATGGTCACCTATACCATTCCCTGCGTGCATCAGGGCGAATTCGCCGAGGCACGCATCGCCTTCCCTAGCGACTGGGTGCCGCAGCTTGCCGCTTCGGGCGAAGAGCGCATGTCAACGATCCTGAGCGAAGAGAAGGAATGGGCCGACGAAGCTAACGCCCGCCGCGCTCACGCTCGCATGATTGCCAATGCACTTGCCGTGCTAAGTGTTGTTGCGGCGGTGGCCTTTACCGGCACAATCGTTATGCTCAAGCTGCGCAAGCGCAAGCCCAAGCCGTTTTTCCAGGACGAATATTTCCGCGATGTGCCCTCGGCCGACCATCCCGCCGTGCTTTCGGCCCTTATGAGCTGGAACGAGGTGCCCGATCAGGCATATATCGCCACGCTCATGAAGCTCACTGACGACCGTGTGATCAAGCTGGAGCAGGCGACCGTGACCAAGGCCAAGAAGGGTCTGTTGGGGCGTGAAAAAGAAGAGCAGACGTATCGCGTGACGGTGAGTGATGCGGGCTGGAAGTCGGCCAAGGGCATTGACCACATGGTGCTCAAGGTCTTCTTTGCCGGTACTAAGCCTGACGAGAACGGCGATCGCTCGCGCACGTTCGACGAGCTGCAGCACTACGTCAAGCAGCATGCTACACCCGTGGGCGACAAGCTCGAGGACTATCAGAACACCGTTAAGGGCAAGCTGGCCGATAGCGAGTACGTTGCCTCGGACGGCATTGTCGCAATGGTGTTTTGCCTGGTTCTTGGTATCCTGATTGCCTTTGTTCCCGTGGGATCCATCTTCTTTACCGATGGCGCACAGGTGAACATTATCGCCGCGGTTATCTCGGTGCCGATTGTGCTGGTGGGTATCGGCGTGGGCCTTACGTTCCGCCGCTTTACGCCGGAGGGCGCCGAGGTGGCGGCTCGCTGCAAGGCACTTAAGCATTGGCTCGAGGACTTCACGCGTCTAAAGGAAGCCGTCCCCGGCGATCTGGTGCTGTGGAACAAGCTGCTGGTGATGGGCGTGGCGCTGGGTGTTTCCAAGGAAGTGCTGCGTCAGCTTGCCGAGGCCGTGCCGCCCGAGGTGCGCGAGGCCGACGGCTTCTATGACAATTATCCCTGCTACTGGTGGTACTACCATCATTACGGTACCGAGTCCCCGCTCGATTCATTCGATGACGTGTATCACGAGACCATCCGTGAGCTGGCGTCGAGTTCCGATAGCTCGAGCGGCGGCGGCGGTGGCGGCTTCTCGGGCGGCGGAGGCGGCGGCGTCGGCGGAGGCGGCGGCGGAACGTTCTAGCGCGCTCTGATTTTTGGGATGGATCTTCTCCGGCGACTGTTGGCGGAAAATCTATCCCATTTATTGCTTTGAAATGGGTCTATCTTTCCGTTACGGATCCCCACACAGGGGGCAGTGGGCAAAAAAAATGCCAAATATGAGTACTGTTGCCATTATAGTGACATATATTTGCACTAAATAATGGGCTCCTAATGAGATTATCTCTCGTTAGGGGCCCATTTTATTGAACATTTGTGGAAATACGTCAGCTCGCCTGACTGGCTGCTATGTCTAAAAGCCTCTAAAATGCCCCAAATCGCTGCTACTAAAAAGGTAACAGTACTCATATTTGATGTTTTTTGCCCACAGCTATTTGCAGACCCCTCTATAGGGCGACGCCAACGAGGGTTTCGTCGACTGTGTTACCCAAGAATGTCCCCAACAACTAGGTGTGGTTGCTGCCAAGGAGTGTCCCGGGGTGCCGGCACAACAGGAACGTCCCTAACTGCCGGGTTTAGGCTGTTAGGTCGAGTTCGTAGAGGAAGCTTTCGCGCGGCATGTCGTGACGGCGCTCTTCGCGGTTGGCGCGGTGCGTGGCCGTGCGCTTAAAGCCGTGCAGCTCGTAGAACTTCCACGAGCAGTTGGAGTCGGTGTACAGGTGCGCCCTCGTCGCTCCAAGCGAGGACAGGTGCGAGACCGCGGCATCGAGCAGAACCGTGCCAACGCCCAGGCCATGGACATCGCGATCCACGGCAAGCAGCGTGACCTCGTTGTCGTGCGGCAACGGGCTGCTCTCGAGCAGGCGGTTGTTGGTTCGGATGGTTGCGCGCACAAACGAGAGATACTCGGCGCACGCATCGGGCTCTAGCTCACGCATCTGCGATAGCAGCGCGCGTTCGGTATCCATCCAATGCTCGTTGATAGTGGCGCCGGAGCTCTGTCCCGCACGCGCGAGCGAAATGCCACGCGCCTGACCGTCGATTACGGCAACCTGCGAAAACGTCGATGATGAAAGGCAATAGGCGAGGTCGCACGCGGCCTCAAGGCGGTTGTACTCATCGTTATCCGAATTGTTATGCCAAAGCTGCTGCAGAATCAGCGCGATGGCGTCGAAGTCTTCGGTATCAAACGGTCGGTAGAGAACCCGCGAGACCATGGTGCCTCTTTCTTTTGCGGATGCATATCGAGCACAGTTCTACCACGCCATTGGCATCTAATTATGGTGCCCCTGTGTTCCATGAACTCACCGTGCCCGGTGCCGGGCCCATCCCCTCTGCTCGCAAACTTTTTCTGCACATGCGCCCGTTGCGGGGTGCATCGATGCGCTCGATGCGCTACATTAAATCAGTATTTTCAATGCCGCTGCGCGAGCGCTGCAGATCGACGTATCACCGACTCACAGAGCACGGCGGCGTACCAGACAGGAGGACTGCATGGGATCTGATGTGAAGATCGCACGCGCGTTGATCTCGGTTACCGATAAGACGGGCGTCGTCGATTTCGCACGGACGCTGGTCGATGACTTTGGCGTCGAGATCATCTCTACGGGCGGCACGGCTCGTGCCATCGAGGACGCGGGCGTTCCCGTAACCCCCATCGAGGAGTTCACGGGCTATCCCGAGATGATGGACGGCCGCGTTAAGACCCTGCACCCCAAGGTTCATGGCGCGCTGCTGGCCCGCCGCGATTCCGAGCAACACATGCAGGAGGCGGCTCAGCACGGCATTAAGCTGATCGATTTGGTCGTCGTCAACCTGTACGAGTTCGAGAAGACCGTCGCCAACCCCGAGGTCACCTTCGCGGACGCCATCGAGCACATCGACATCGGTGGCCCCTCCATGCTGCGCTCTGCCGCCAAGAACGCCACGAGCGTTACCGTCATTTCCGACCCGGCCGACTATGATGCCGTCCTGGCCGAGATGCACGAGACCGGTGGCTGCACCACGCTTTCCACCCGTCGTCGCCTGCAGGTGAAGGTCTACCAGACCACCGCCGCCTACGACACGGCCATCTCCCGCTGGCTCGCCGCCCAGGCAAGCGACGTGGCGGACACCTCTGCCAAGCTCGAGATTTCGCTGGAGAAGGTCGACGACCTGCGCTATGGCGAGAACCCGCAGCAGAAAGCCACAGTCTATCGCTTTGCCGAGGGCTGCGAGAACACCGCGAGCTCGCAGTTCCCGCTCGTGGGCTCCAAGCAGATCCAGGGCAAGCCGCTCAGCTACAACAACTATTTGGATGCCGACGCCGCTTGGAACCTGGTCCGCGAGTTCGACGAGCCGGCCTGCGTAATCCTCAAGCACCAGAACCCCTGCGGTTCCGCCGTTGCCGAGGACATCACGGCTGCCTACGACCGCGCTTTTGTCTGCGATCCCAAGAGTGCCTTTGGCGGCATCATCGCCTGCAATCGCGAGGTTCCCTTTGATCTGGTTGAGCACTTTGCCGATCAGAACAAGCAGTTCGTCGAGGTCATCATCGCCCCGAGCTACACCGCCGAGGCGCTCGAGCGCATGGCCAAGCGCCCCAACCTGCGCGTGTTGGCGACCGGCGGCGTGGACCACGGCGCTCAGGTGGAGCTGCGCTCCGTCGACGGCGGCATGCTGGTGCAGGAGGTCGACCACGTGACCGAGGATCCCGCGACCTTTACGTTCCCCACCGACCGCAAGCCCACCGACGCCGAGATGGCCGAGCTCGAGTTTGCCTGGAAGGTCTGCAAGGGCGTCAAGTCCAACGCCATCCTGGTCTCCAAGGGCAAGGCCGGCATTGGCATGGGCCCGGGTCAGCCTAACCGCGTTGACTCTGCGCTACTTGCCTGCGAGCGCGCCGAGGACTTCTGCGAGCGCGAGGGCGTGGAGAAGGGCGGCTTTGCCTGTGCAAGCGACGCGTTCTTCCCGTTCCGCGACAACGTCGACGTGCTTGCTGCACACGGCGTGACCTGCATCATCCAGCCCGGCGGCTCCAAGCGCGACGACGAAAGCATCCAGGCCTGCAACGAGCACAATATTGCTATGGTCTTTACCGGCGCCCGCCACTTCCGCCACTAAGTTCCGCCTTGGGACAAAATAATCTCCGCAAAAGACGGTCGCTCCGTTTGGAGGGCCGTCTTTTTGGTATAAGAGGACGGAATGACTAACACGAAAGGTATGACCATGCCCCAGATTGATGATGCCGAGCTGTTTGGCAATGCCGAGGATCAGCGTGCGTACGAGGACTTTTGCGCCAATCAGGAGGCGGTCGAGAAGTTTACGCTCGACAAGCCCGCGCTTATCTGCCGTTGGCGCATGTCCAATAAAAAGGTGCCCATGCTCAACCGCCACATTCGCGCACTGTCCGAGCGCCTGGTGCAGGGCGAGCCGCTTACCCATAACATGCTCAGCTGGGCCAAACAGCACGTTGAGTGGTCGCTTGCCGAGGGCGATTACACTGCGCACGACGGCGTACTCATGCTGGTGATCGACATCAACGGCAACGCCGCCATGACGGTGGGGGAGTACGAGCCGCTCGCCGATACGTCGGCCAAGGCGCTGCGTGCCCGTTCCGCCGAGGCCCGCTCCGAGGCCGACGAGACCGGCGTGGCGCCCGAGTTGCTCGCCGCCGTCAACAACGGCGAGCTTGCCTTTGTGGCGCCGGCGGACGAGTGCCTGTGCGGCACGGCGACGCTCATCGAGCAGCTCGCCCAGACCAAGGGCATCCCGGTCACGCGCGTAGACATTCCCGCGCAACTCAAGGGCGCGCTGTTCCTGGTGAGCGACGAGCACGGCGTGGTTCCCGCAACCGAGACGGACGCTGCCGAGGCCGACGCCGCGACGGTCGCCTTCTTCGCCGACGGCTACGAAAAGCTCCGCGCCCGCCGCTAAATGATTTTTCTGGGACGGGGATTTAATAATCATTTGATTCCCGCGCCCGTTGCGAGCGAGGGACGAGCCAAGCGTTTTCGTTCGCGAACAGTTCTGTCACCTTGGTGACACGCGAGGCGCGTACCTGCGGCTCCGCGGTCATAATGGGGCAAGACAACCAAGAGGGGAGCGGAATCCATGGCGCTAATCTATATCGTTGAGGACGATGAACCCATTCGTCGCGAGCTTGTTGACATCCTTGCCCGCGCCGGGTTTGAAATCGAGACCTGCGAATCGTTCGAGCATGTCTCGCGCGATATTCTCGCCGCCGCGCCCGACCTGGTGCTGCTCGACCTCACGCTTCCCGTCAAGGACGGCCAGCATATCTGCCACGAGGTTCGCCGCGAATCCGAGGTTCCCATCATCGTCCTCACGTCGCGCACGACCGAGATCGACGAGGTCATGGCCATGACGCTCGGCGCGGACGACTTTGTTCCCAAGCCCTACAGCGCCCGTGTGCTCGTGGCGCGCATCAATGCCTTGCTGCGTCGCACCGCGGCGTCAGGCGAGCGCAGTACGCTCGTCCACAAGGGACTGGAGCTTGACCTCGCCCGCTCCATGGTTACCAATACGCAAACCGGCACTAGCACCGAGCTCACCAAAAATGAACTGCGTATCCTCTCGCTGCTTCTGAGCCGCGCGGGCAAGATCGTTTCGCGCTCGGCCATCATGCAGGACCTGTGGGACTCCGACGCCTTCGTAGACGACAACACGCTTACCGTTAACATCAACCGCCTGCGCACCACGCTCGAAAAAATCGGCATCAAGGGGTATTTGACGACGCACCGCGGCCAGGGCTATTCGGTCTAGGGGCCGGCTATGTCGTTCGCCAAATTCTTCAAAGATGCGCTACTTCCCGTCGCCGTGTGGACGTGCGGCGTGCTGCTGAGCTGCTTTGTGCTGACGGTCGCCGGCGCACCCGTTTCCATCGTGGTCGTGGCGGTCGGCGTGTCCTTTATCTTTGGCATGCTGGGCATCGTGATCGAGTACGCGCGCCGTCGTCGTTTTCTGCGCCAGCTGGAGCGTGCGGCAGAGGAGCTCGAGAGTCCCGCATGGGTGCAGGAGATGGTGCAATGTCCGACCCATGCCGAGGGCGAGCTCGAGTACGAGGTCTTGCGCCGGGTGGGCAAAGCCGCTTGCGACGAGGTTGCCGAAGGCCGCCGTCAGACCGATGACTATCGCGACTATATCGAGAGCTGGGTCCATGAGGCCAAGCTGCCCCTGGCGGCGGCCCATCTGATTTTGGAAAACCTGGACGGTAGCGAAGACGACCTGTCGCGCGTGGACGATCTGGCACGCGAGCTTGCCCGCGTGGAGCGCTATATCGACCAAGCTCTGTACTATGCGCGCTCGGAAGTCGTGGAGCGCGACTACCTGATTCGCCGCTGGGATCTCAAGACCTTGGTGACGGGCGCGATTAAAGCCAACGCGCGCGAGCTTATCGCGGCGCACGTGGCTCCGGTGTGCGAGAACCTCGACTTTGAGGTCTTTACCGACGAGAAATGGCTCGAGTTTATTCTGGGCCAGCTCATTCAGAACAGCATTAAATATGCGCGTGAGGACGGCGCAAAGATCGTGTTTTCGGGTGCGTTGCTGGACGAGGGTCTGGCGAGCGAGCGCATCGAGCTTACCGTCGCGGACAACGGCTGCGGCGTGTGTGCGGCAGACCTGCCGCGCGTGTTCGAGAAGGGCTTTACCGGCGACAACGGCCGCACCACCAAGCGTGCAACGGGTATTGGCCTCTACCTGGTGGCGCGCCTGTGCTCCAAGATGGGCATCGACGTCACCGCAGCATCGGAGCCCGGCGAAGGCTTTGTCGTCACGTTTGCCTTCTCAACCAACAAGTTCCAATACTTCGAGTAACGCACGCGGCAGACGTCCGCCCAAACAAAAACGTGCCGCCCATGAAAAACGTGCCGCCCCAAACGGGG
>OLPG01000491.1_pt1 | contig 38605 bp, 39 predicted proteins | sample 1672311 | NCBI WGS metagenome assembly OLPG01 (sample SAMEA3136670, study PRJEB25190) | human gut metagenome | biome: human gut; feature: human-associated habitat; material: faeces | place: Austria | collected 2013 | reverse complement strand
ATTTAAAATGGCGAGATGCGTTGCTGGTCGCACATCGTGTGAACAGTAACAATAAGAGGAAAGAGAGGAAGACAGGTATGAAAGATCTTACATTATCTCAGCAATATGCATTACTTGCGTTGGACGGACAGGAGAGTATTCATCCAAGCGTGGCAAAAAGTGCTGTATTGAGAGCTGTTTCGGCTGCGCGGGTGTTGGAGACAGAATTAGAAAAAGCAGATGCGGATTCATTTTCAGAATTTTCTGCAGAACTGCAGAAAGCGGTACAGATGGCAAAAACATTAAAGAAAAAAGAGGAGACTCAGATTGAGAAAGAAGTGGCTGCTGTTTTGGAAGCAGAAGAACTTCTAAAGGAAGTACCGGATATTTTGGGCTGTGATATGAATTATGATACATCAGGTGTTGAACTAAAGGCATACCTTAGTGATGAGACAAGTTATATCAGAATAAAAGAAGGACTTCGTGCAGAGATTCTAGAGGATGGTCCAATTAGTCTGGAAGATGCGGTTCTCTTATGGCTTCTCCGTGAAAGTGGATGTATCCATGACTTATTTTCTGTATCAGAGCAGAACCGTGTAGAAGAGCGTATGACAGAAGCTGCCGTTCAGGATGAGAAGTACCGTGCATTATGGGAAGCAGAATTTCATAATGTTTTTGAAGGATTTATGAATCGGTTTGTGAAGACTAAGAGCAAACTGCTTAAGAATCCATATTTAGAAGGTGTTAATCTTGTATTTCCTTACCTTGACAGAAGAAAATCTGTATTTATTGATATGGTTATTTTTGGAACTAACGTGTCAGACAGAAGAGCTGCGGCTGTAGAATATCTGAAGAAAAAAGGCTTTGCGGTAGAGGAGATCAGAGTAGGCAGTGAGACTTTACTAAAAATAGGCAATATATATTACCGTATCTTCCCAATGACGAAAACAGCATATAAAGTACCGATTCAGGGAGTCAACCTGGTACCGGCATACTGGCAGTAGGAAGAAAGTACTGAAATACTAATTATGTAGACAGTAGAAAAGGTGAGCAGATGTCAAGACAGAGAAGCATGGAAGTAATAGAGCAGGCAGAATATGTGACAATCGGAGAGCTTGTGCGGCTTACGGCAGTGCGTTACAGTACTTTGAAATTTTATACAGAGGAAGGAATGCTGCCGTTCGAGCAGGCAGAAGAGAATCTGACCAGAAGATACCGCAGAGTTGAGAGCTTAAAAAGGATTGCGCAGATTCGTCGGTTAAGAGAACAGAAGAAGACGATTCCGGAGATTAAAGAGATTCTGGATGTGGTATAGAAAAAATGAAAAGGGGAGTCGGAAAACAGCAATGAACCGACACCCCTTTTCATATAACTTGTTTTTGAAATTTAAGAATATGTACAAAGCAATATTGGAAAATTATGCATCCAGTATGCTTTCTGCAACTTCTGGAAGAATTTCACTGACTGCTCCATGGTAAGCTGCGGTTGCTTTTTCATCCAGATAATGTGGTTCTTTGTGGATTACGATCAAATCTTTGCCTGTGAAATGTGGAAGCATATCTTTGCACAGACTGGAATTCAGGTTCATCCCGAGAACGAGAATCGTATCAGCTTTAGCAACTTCTTCCACAGCATGGCTAATGACAGTATTACTGAGCATTTCACCATGTAAATAAACTCCAGGATGAATCACAGTCGATTTACACACATCACAAAGAGGAACTTTATCACTGTTTTTGATATATTCAATCGGGAAAATCTTTCCGCAACGTGGACACGCATTATTTTCATAAATATTTCCATATATATTGATCACATTTTTACAGCCGGCTTTCTGAGGCATATTATAGATGCCTTTTGTAATGATTGTCTTTAAATATCCTGCCTCTTCTAATCTTGCAAGTGCTTCATTTCCCTTTCCAGCCTCTAGATGCTTGGAAAGGATTTCATTTCTATAATATTCATAGAATAATTCTGCATGTGTGTTAAACATACGGGCACTGAATAATTCTTCAGGAGAGTAGCCATACTTTTCTTCAATCCGATAGGATTCGTCGCTGTCTCGATGATATGCGACATTTTGCTCTCTCATAAATTCCATTCCGGCGAGACAAACAAGATATTTAGATGTTCTAATTGTTTCTTCAAGATAGTTTAAATTCATAATCATCCCTGCCTTTACAAAATGCTGCTGTTAACGAGTTACTATAATGCTAGTATAGCATAAATAAAAAAGAATTGTCTGAAAATTCAAATGAAAACAGGATAAAATTTAAAGAAAAACTGGGCAAAATAAAATTTACAGTTGACAATAGCGAGATGATAAGCTATATTAAAAATATAATAATAGTAATTATTATTAAAATAAAAAAGGAGGTTATCACATGGAGAAAAAAGCACTTTATAATTTGTCTTATGGAGTATTTATGTTATCCACACGTTCCGGTGAGAAAGTAAATGGCTGTATTACCAATACATGTATGCAGGTAGCGAATGACCCAGTTCGAATTGCGATCTCTGTTTTGAACAGTAATTATACCTGTGATCTGATCAAAGAAAGCGGAATTTTTGCACTGAGTCTGTTGGATGTAGAATGTTCCTTTGAGACAATTAAGCATTTCGGATTCCAGTCAGGAAGAGATGTGGATAAGATGAAAGATCTTACGTTACCGGTAGATCAGAATAATATTCCGTATATGGGATATCAGGCATGCGCCGTGATCAGTGGTAAGGTCCTGGAACAGCAGGATCTCGGTACACACACTCTGTTCATTGCAGAAGTAACAGATGCAAAACTGCTGAATGAGAATGCACCGCTTACTTACGCCGATTATCAGAATCGCGTAAAACCAAAGAAGAAAGAGATACCTCAGGATAAGAAGATCGTTGGATGGAGATGTAAGATCTGTAATTATGTATATGAAGGCAGTGAACTTCCGGCAGATTATATCTGTCCAATCTGCGGACATGATGTCAGCGATTTTGAACCGATTTTTGAAAATTAGTGGTAATGATTCATTGATCTTGTTGTGTAGTGAATGGATGCAAGGTCAGGAATAATTATAAAAACAAAGATGAAAAGAAAAGGAGATATGGAATTATGAAAAAATATGTATGCGATTTATGTGGATGGGAATATGATGAAGAGCAGGGATACCCGGAAGGCGGTATCGCACCTGGAACAAAATGGGAAGATGTACCGGAAGATTTTGAATGTCCTCTGTGTTCCGCAGGAAAGGATCAGTTCTCTGAGGAGTAAAGAAAAAATTACTCTATAATTGAATTTTATGTAGAAAATGCAAGAGTTCAATATAATGTACAAAATAGAACAACAAAACAGACAGAAAATTTATTTTACAAAAAGTTGTTGACAGACAATAATGAACGTGATATTGTATGCTTGTACAAAATAATAGACAAAAACAAAGAGCAAAGGTGCTTACATTTCGTAGTAGCTTTGCTCTTTTTGTTTTTGTTTATTATAAAAATTTTTCAGCGCGCGATGTATTTGACAATTAGTTGAGATTAAGGCAACTGTGAAACAGTTGCAGATTCAGGAGGATTTGACAATGAGATTAAAAGACACAGGATTAACAGCACAGGATATCAAAGACAAAGTAAGCAAATACATGATCGAGACTTATGAGCGTTTCGATTTTCTTGCAGAGACAGCCGAGGGGATGTATCTCTATGATGAGAATGGAACACCATATCTTGACTTTTATGCAGGAATCGCAGTAAACAATGCGGGAAACAGAAACCCGAAGGTTGTAGCAGCAGTCAAAGACCAGGTGGACGATATAATGCACACATTTAACTATCCATACACCATTCCACAGGCGCTGCTTGCTGAAAAAGTATGTAAGACACTTGGAATGGACAAGATCTTTTATCAGAACTCAGGAACAGAGGCCAACGAGGCAATGATCAAGATGGCGCGTAAATATGGTATTGAGAAATATGGCCCAAACAGATATCACATCGTTACAGCAAAGGATGGTTTCCATGGAAGAACATTTGGAGCAATGTCAGCAACAGGTCAGCCGGGAAATGGATGTCAGGTTGGATTCGGACCTATGACTTACGGATTCTCTTATGCACCATATAATGACCTGAAAGCATTCAAGGATGCATGCACAGAGAATACGATTGCAATTATGATTGAGCCTGTACAGGGCGAAGGCGGAGTTCATCCGGCAACACAGGAATTTATGAAAGGACTTCGTGAATTCTGTGATGAGAAGGGAATGCTCTTACTTCTGGATGAGGTACAGACAGGATGGTGTAGAACCGGAGCAGTTATGTCTTATATGAACTACGGAGTAAAACCAGATATCGTATCTATGGCGAAAGGTCTTGGTGGCGGAATGCCAATCGGAGCAATCTGTGCAACAGAGGAAGTATCCAAAGCATTTACAGCCGGATCACATGGAACAACATTTGGAGGACATCCGATTAGCTGTGCAGCAGCACTTGCAGAGGTTGGAGAACTTCTTGACAGAGACCTTGCAGGAAATGCAAAGAAGGTCGGAGATTATTTTGCAGCGAAATTAGAGAAGTTGCCACATGTAAAAGAGGTAAGACATCAGGGACTTCTGGTTGGTGTTGAGTTTGATGATACAATCTCAGGAGTTGATGTAAAACATGGATGCTTTGACAGAAAACTTCTTATCACAGCAATCGGAGCACATATTATCCGTATGGTTCCACCACTGATCGTCAGTGAAGAAGAGTGTGATAAGGCAGTTGAGATTATCGAAGAGGCAGTAAAAGCATTATCATAAATAGAGAAGAAGTATAGAAGACAAGGGCGTCACGAGAATGATCGTGCGCCCTTTTTCTTCGTGGTTTCTGGAATCGTTGAGACGATAATGAAATGCTGTTCACTCTCGTGTAAATCAGAAAAATCATTCAGATGATTTGTATGGGAGTAAGCAGCAGAAATAGAAGAGAGGGTGAATGATATGGCACATCTAGTTATTACAATCGGATGCGAATACGGTGCAAAGGGAAACCAGATTGGCCGGAAAGTCGCAGAAGATCTAGGAATTAAATTTTATGATCGAGACACAGTAGACCAGATCATAAAAGAAGTCGGAATACCGAAAGAGATTATGGAGAAAGTTGAGGAAGGTGTTACAATCGCAGGAAAAGGAGCGGAAGGAGATGTTCGTGGTTCTTTTTCAAAATATGCAGATCTGACAGATCGTGCGATGCATGTTCAGAAAACGATTATACGAAAACTTTCGGACAGAGAATCTTGTGTGATCATCGGGCGATCAGCAGATTACATTTTGAAGGAACATCAGCCGATTCTCAGAGTATTTATTTATTCTCCAAATGAAGTGAGGATTCATAACGTAATGAAGAGTCACAATCTTTCAGCAGACGATGCAAAGCTTCTTATCATAGAAAAGGATAAGAGGTACCATAAACGTCACCTGGCACTGACAGGAAGCAACCGTGGTGACCGTCATAACCGTGACATGCTGATTGATAGCAGTCTTCTGGGAGTAGATGGAACCGCAGAGTTGATTGAAGATGTAGCAAAAAAGATAATGAACAAGTAGGAGGGAACAGGTTATGACACAGAAAAAATCAGAGTTTAACAAAGTATTGAATGCCTGGGATATCCTTGTAATCGCCTTTGGCGCTATGATTGGATGGGGCTGGGTTGTATCAACAGGTGGTTGGATTGAAAAAGGCGGAGTTATCGGAGCTGCACTTGGTTTTGCAATCGGTGGTATCATGATCTTCTTCGTGGGTCTGACATACGCAGAGCTGACAGCAGCAATGCCACAGTGTGGTGGAGAGCATGTATTTAGTTACTGGGCAATGGGGTCAACGGGATCTTTTATCTGTACATGGATGATCGTACTTGGATATGTCAGTGTAGCATGTTTTGAAGCCTGCGCATTTCCAACGATCATTACTTATCTTTGGCCGGGATTTTTAAAAGGCTATATGTATACAGTTGCAGGATTTGATATCTATGCATCCTGGCTGATCACGGCGATTGTAATCGCATTTTTGATTATGATGATCAATATTATCGGTGCAAAGACAGCGGCTATTCTGCAGACAGTTCTGACTTGTATCATCGGTGGCGCAGGAATCTTACTGATCGTTGCATCGGTGATCAATGGAACAGTTGACAATCTGGATGGACAGATATTTGCAGGAACTACAACAGGTGTGAATATCAAAGCAATCATTGGAGTTGCGGCAATGTCACCGTTTTACTTCATTGGATTTGATGTTATCCCGCAGGCGGCAGAGGAAATCAATGTTCCACCGAAAAAGATTGGAAATATCTTGATTTTATCTGTAGTGCTTGCAGTTATCTTTTATGCATTTGTTATTATAGCAGTTGGATTCGTTATGAATCCTGGAGACATTATCGCGTCACAGGAAGCAACAGGACTTGTAACGGCAGATGCGATGGCAGCGGCATTTAACACGAAAATCATGGCAAAAGTTATTATTGTTGGAGGAATGTGTGGAATCGTTACATCCTGGAACTCCTTCTTACTTGGTGGTTCCCGTGCAATGTATTCCATGGCAGAGTCTTACATGATTCCAAAATTCTTTGCAAAATTACATCCGAAGCACAAAACTCCTGTAAATGCTTTGATCCTGATCGGTATTCTGACAATGCTTGCTCCGTTCGCAGGAAGAAAGATGCTTGTATGGATCAGTGATGCCGGTAACTTCGGATGCTGTTTCGCTTACTGCATGGTTGCTCTGTCTTTTATGATCCTGAGAAAGAAAGAGCCGGATATGCCGAGACCGTATAAGGTTCCATGCTATAAATTCTTCGGAACTATGGCAGTTATTATGTCAGGATTTATGGTTGCAATGTACTGTATTCCGGGAAGCGGTGGAAACCTGATCCTTCAGGAGTGGCTGATGGTACTTGGATGGTCAGCACTTGGTGGTGTATTCTATGTTGTATGTAAAGTGAAATACAAAGAGTCCTTTGGTACACTTGTTGAGATCATCTCTGATGAGGATGCAGCAACTCTGATGCCGGAGGCAGATGAAGAAGAGCTTGATAAAGTGATCGATGCAGCAATTGATCGTGTACTGATGCAAAAAAGTGATTTGATTGGAGGCACAATTTAATAATGAATGAATTTAGTTTTTCAGTTCCACAGAATATTACAGTAGGAAAGGGAAGCCTTGCAAAGCTTCCCGAGATTGCTAAGAAGTCAGGCGGCTCACATGCATTTCTTATGTCCGGACCGCATCTGGCGAAGATGGGGCTTGTGGAGAAGGCAGCAAATTCTTTGAAATCTGCAGGGATTTCCGTTGATACATTTACAGATATAGAAGGAAATCCTTCTGTTGAGACAGTGGATAAGGCAACAGCAGCATTCAAAGAAGCAGGCGCAGATTTTATCGTTGCATTTGGAGGCGGTTCTCCGATGGATGTGGCAAAAGCAGTCGGTGTTACTGCGAAATATGGCGGAAGCATTACGGAATATGAAGGTGCCCACAAAGTTCCGGGACCGATCATTCCGTTGATCGCGATCCCAACAACAGCAGGAACAGGTTCTGAGGTGACCGCATTTTCAGTTATTACAGATCACAGCAGAGACTATAAATTGACGGTATTCAGTTATGAGATTCTTCCGGCATATGCGATTCTTGATGCAGAGCTTTTGACAACAGCTCCGGCAAGCGTTGCGGCAGCATGCGGAATTGACGCATTTATTCATGCGGAGGAGGCGTATATTTCAACAGCAGCATCTCCATTCTCGGATGCAATGGCAGAGAAAGCGATGAGTCTGATCGGAAAAAATATCAGAAGATTTGTGGCGAATCGTGGAGATATCGAAGCAGCAGAAGCAATGCTTGTCGGTTCACTTTTTGCAGGAATCGCATTTTCCTTTGCAAGACTTGGAAATGTACATGCAATGAGTCATCCGGTCAGTGCATTCTTTGATGTACCGCATGGAGTGGCAAATGCAGTATTGCTTCCGGTGATTGCAGAGTATAATGCACTGGCTGACCATGGAAGATGTCTGACAATCTATAATGATATCAGTCCGGTTCCGGCTTACGCAGAAGAGTTTGAACCAATGATGCTGGTGGATGCGATTCGTGAATTATGTGGGGAGATTGGAATTCCGGCGAATCTGACAGAAGCAATTAATAATGCCAGCAAGACAGGCCCGGTGAGTGCAGAAGAGATTGAGAACAAGATTGAAGCAATGGCAGTGGATGCCATGAAGAGTGGAAACATTGCAGTGAATCCGAGGTCTTCCAGACAGTGTGACATTGAAATGTTGTACAGAAAAGCGTTGTAAGGATGAAGTAGATGGACTATTTATCACATAATGTATCAGAAAATTTGAAGAAAATTCGTAAAGCAAAGGGAATGAGTCTGGAATTTGAGACAGACCAGACACATGTGTACCGGAACCAGGGAACAGAAAAGATATGTTGTGTGTGCTTCTTCCTGGATTATACGAGAATAATATAAAAAAGAGATTTTAAATATAAAAAACAGGTGGTAGAATAAACACAGAACTATTCTATCACCTGTTTTACGTTACGAAAGAGAGGAAGAGAACATGTATCAGGCAGCAAATGACAGATATGAGAAAATGGCTTATGTACGTTGCGGAAAGAGTGGATTAAAGCTCCCGGCAATTTCACTTGGATTGTGGCACAACTTTGGAGATACCGGTGTTTATGAGAATATGAAGGAAATCCTTTTCACAGCGTTTGACAATGGAATCGTACACTTTGATCTGGCAAATAATTACGGACCTGCTTATGGAAGTGCAGAGAAGAATTTTGGTAAGATTCTGAAAGAAGAACTTGGCGTGTATAGAGATGAGCTTCTGATCAGCACAAAGGCCGGTTTTGATATGTGGGAAGGCCCTTATGGAAACTGGGGAAGCAGAAAATATCTTCTTTCCAGTCTGGATCAGAGCCTGAAGCGTATGGGGCTGGATTATGTGGACATTTTCTATCATCACCGGATGGATCCGGAGACTCCGTTGGAAGAGACGATGGGAGCACTTGCAAGTGCAGTGCAGTCAGGAAAAGCACTTTATGTGGGACTTTCAAATTATGATGGTCCAACATTGGAAAAGGCAGAAGCAATCTTAAGAGACTTGAAGTGCCCATTTGTGATCAATCAGAACAGATATTCTATCTTTGACAGAACAATTGAGAAAAATGGATTGAAAGACACCGCGAAGAAGCTGGAGAAGGGAATTATTGCATTCAGTCCGCTGGCGCAGGGACTTCTTACCGACCGTTATCTGAAAGGAATCCCGGAAGACAGCAGAATTATGACAGATGGACGTTTCCTGAAGAAATCTGCTCTGACAGAAGAAAAACTTGTGAAAATCAGAGAACTGAACGGACTGGCAGCCGGAAGAGGTCAGACATTGGCAGAGATGGCATTGAGTTGGATTTTGAAGGATGGTATTGTAACAAGCGTTCTTGTAGGCGCATCAAAACCGGAACAGGTATTGGATAATATCAAGGCAATACAGAATACAGAATTTACAGAAGAGGAACTGCGCAAGATTGATGAGCTGTCGCTCGTTTAGTCTAGTTGTCACTGTTAATCTGTGTTATACTGGTTAAAAATGAAAAGTTGAAAGAGGAGATTTTACCATGGATAGAATTGCAAGCTTTACAATCAACCACCTGGATCTGATGCCGGGATTGTATGTCTCAAGAAGAGACGCAAAAGGAGATTGTGTCACAACAACATTTGATCTGAGAATCACAGCACCGAACAGAGAGCCGGTTGTGGATACTCCGGCACTTCATACGATTGAGCATCTGGCAGCAACTTATCTTCGTAACAGTGAGAAGAAGGATGACGTGATTTACTTTGGACCAATGGGTTGCAGAACAGGATGTTATCTTGTAATGTTCGGTAATCTGGATTCAGAGGATGTTCTTGGTCTGGTTCTTGAGATGTGTGATTTCATTATCGGATTTGAAGGAGAGATTCCGGGAGCTGCACCGGAGCAGTGTGGCAACTATCAGGAGCAGAACCTTGATATGGCGAAGTATTATATTAAGAAATACAAAGATGCATTGGTGAATGACCGTCATCTTGTATATCCGGAATAATGAAAAGTGGGAATTGTCTGACGAGTTGTTTTCAGACAATTCCCACTTTGGTTATACAGATCAGATCTTGGATTTTCAAAAGTTTTTAATTTCCAAGAATTTTAATTATTCATCCTGAACATCTAACGTATTTGTATTCAGGTCGTATGTTACAACATCATCCCAGTTTCGCCGAAGGACAACCTCAGCAGTCAGATCAGTATTGTTATAATTGATGGACCATTGTGTATTACTGGTTATTTCGACTGGATTTGGATCCTGAGAGGCAGCTTTCAATGCATTCCAGGAAGTTGTGTTTGTGTGTTCTTTTTCTGTTTCAAAAACGTTAAAAACCGCATCGTAACGTTCTCTTCCATGTCCGTAAATCCCATTTCTCTGGTTTGGGGCAACCTTGTCTTTATATAGAATGAAAAAGTTGGTAATTGCTTCAGATTTCGTATCTACAAGTTCGCGGGTATTACTGTTGCAGTCATACTCAATGACGCGTCCATCTCCGTTGGCATCTGTGATATAGAAATGATAATCTCTGCCGGAGGATGCAAACATATCGTAACTCTTTAGTAAGGTAACGGCCTCTTCTGTTGAAGCAGCGCGGTCAAGTACAAGACGAATTGCAAGAGTAGTGGAAATCGTAGGTTTTCCTGTATCCTGATGAACAGGGTCACTGTCCAGCGTCAGTACTGCAATAGAAACACCTTTTTCATTCATACCGTCGAGACAGATGAATGGAGAAGTTAATGAAGCAAGTTTTTTCTTTACATTCTCATCAGGAATGTTGGCAGATACATTATCAAGTGCTGCGAATGCAACAGATTTATATCCATTTTTCGGTGTACAGTACACGAGCATTGCGGAAGTATCTTTTTTAAAATCGTAATTACGACCCATATGAATATCACCGTCTGTATCAGTCATTGTAAATGCAGTACAGCCAAATTTCGGGGCTTTGATCTTGACCGGAAGAAGAGGGAGTGCTTCCTTCAGAATTGCATCGATCATACTCTGATCATCTGTGATCCCGTAGTTGATTACATCATCTAAGTTATAATCATATTTCACATCCATTCGATACAGGTTATAGCCATCGTCATAAGAACTTATCTTTTGAATGGAAGACATTGTGCGAAAACGTGTGAAATAAATTCCTGTAAAGATTCCGATACAAAGCAGAAGAAATACAAGAAGAACAAGAAAGATTCGTGTTACATATTTTTTCATAGAGGTTCCCCCTTTCATGATGTGTACCCAGGGTGTGCTTATTTCAGCATATAAGATTTTAATTGTCCACGGGTTTCAATCCCCAATTTGTTAAAAATGCTGGTCATGTGCTGTTTTACTGTCCGTACATTCATATGCATATAATCAGCAATCTCATTGTTTGTCCAGCCTCTGTTAGCAAGCATTGCAATTGAAAATTCAGTGGTTGTCAGATTGTCGGCAACATCGTCCTGTGTTGCTGGATTATGGATTCTTCTCCAACCATAACTGAACTGATAGGTGATGTTTATGATACGTTTATAGTCATCGGGATAATCTGTTTTCAGACAGGTTTCAATCAATCCTTGCAGCAGACCGTGATGTTCGCCGATTCCCTCAATCAGTCCGTCAGGGCGGGCGAGAGTCCAGGCGTTCATAAAATGTTGTCTAGCAAGCTCCTGTTTCCTCAGATTCATCGCATCCATTGCGCCCATAAGATTCAGGTAGATCATAGCAATCGGATAGACATCCGTGCTTAACATCAGACAGGCATGGACAATCCCAAGTGACTTTTCATATTCCTGGGAAAGATAGGAATTATGAGCCAGGATATAACCTCCCCACAATCTCATTCCAACAGGCAGTTCAGAGAGATAGTCTGACAGAGGAGGAACATCTCCGACTGGAAGATGAAGGAGCGTTTGTGCGGCAACGGTTGTAAAAATTGCGAATGCGGTAGTCTTCCGATTATCTTCCTTTTTCAGAATCTGATCTAAGTTCTCTTTCAGACTTTTCAACCCTCCGGTTGCAGAGTTGATTCTATTGAGAGAAAGATTGGCAAATGTATAGATCAGGCAGGCAGAAAGCCGGAGCATGGGATCAGGATGACTCAAATATAATTCTGCAAGATCAACGGCTTTGTCATGTTCGCCAGTGAAATAATAGTACTCGCAGTAGGTCATTTTCTGCATGTCCTGATTTTTCAGGTTTTGGATAAAATTCAGACACTCTCCCGGCCGGAAAGCAGTGCTCATAAGCAGCATAGGCAGATATCCGGTGTCTTGAGGTTCTTTATGAAGTCCAAGAATATAATCAGTGGATACATGGAATTCCCGTGCTAATTTTATTAAAAGATCACTGTTGATCGATTTGGTGTCGCCATTTAAAATCCGGCTGATCTGTGAAGGAGCAACGCCAAGATGCAGCGCAAGCTCCTTGCGGGTCAGCTGATGTGTATCGCATAACTGCTGGATGCGTTCACCAGGAGATGCCGTAGTTCCGTTCTTGTTTTCAACCATGGTCATCACCTTCTTTCCAATCATCCAGATATTTACCAGGCTCTCTTAAGTGACTTTATTGTAGCACGGGAAATAGATTGTGACATCGTTCATTTATGAAAAAGATTGGTTGCGTTTTTGCAAATAATAAGGGATTTTCAATGAGATAAATTGCAAAAATGCAAATTTAGTTCTTAAGCAATTCCGCATTCTTATGAATTGTCTCATTAACAATATTCTCTACATAACTTCCGATATGTTTTTTGACATCCTTATCCAGTTCATTTGGATAGATCGGAGTACCGTATTCGAGAACAACATGTGTTTTCTTGATCTTTGGAAAATGATTTTCGAAAATTTCAGCAGTATTATTCATAGAAATTGGTACGATCGGACAGCCGGTCTTTGTGGCAATCTTGAAAGCACCTTCTTTGAAAGGAAGAAGACTTAATTCTTCACCTTTATTTCTTGTACCTTCAGGGAAGATACAGATAGAGATACCGTTCTTTACATAATCGATTGCCTGCAGGATTGTCTTTAAACCTTCCTTCGGATTCTCACGATCAAGGAAAAGACAATAGACAAAACGCATCCAGGTAGAAAGAAGCGGAACTTTTTCCATCTCTTTCTTTGCCACATAACCTGTAAGATTCCTGCATCTGCTGTAAGTGAGCAGAATGTCAAAGAAGCTGCGGTGGTTTCCGATAAAGAGAACAGGTTCATCCGGTACATTCTCTTCACCGATCACGGTAACTTTCACACCGGTCATTTTCAAAATCACTTTAAATCCCCACTGGACAATACGCAGAGAACTGATGTCACGCGCATGTGGGTTGAATTTACCGATCAGCCATTCCACAAAGAAAACAGGAATAGAAAGAATCAGGTAAAGAATTAGAAAAATTGCAACAAAAATAAATCGAAACATATAATATCCTTTCTTTATCTTAAGAATAATAGAGTCGCCATAATATAAAATAACTACTGGCGCATGTAGCTTTATTATACCGTAGCAGCATAAAAAATACAACTGATGCATAGATTGAAGGGAAATAAAAAATCCGGATGGCGTTACTGTTTACAGTATCTGGAATATTGTAATGAAAAATAAAAAACAAAAGGGCATTTTAGCTGTGTTTCTACTGTGTGTCTGTTTTTTTATAAGCGGATGTATTACCAGGATTGAGAAAGAGCAAAAACGAAAAGATCTGGAATATATTCTGATCGACCAGGAGCATCTTCCGGAGGAAATGACAGAAGTGCTCGGTCAGTTAAAAAAGAAAGCATTTCATTTTGTTTATTCGGATCAGGGAAAGACATATCTTGCAGAAGGATACGGTGCATGTCCGACAACGGGATATACTATTGAGGTAAAGGAACTTTATGAAACGGAGCATGCAGTTTGTTTGCATACAAGTCTGATGGGACCGGCAACTGGTGAAGAGACGAAAGAAATCACGACATTTCCATACATAGTCGTGGAAATCAGTGAAACAGAAAAAGAGGTTATGTTTGATTGAGGAGGAGCAGGATGGAAATTGTGAAGAGAGCGATACGCCTGATGCATGAGGGAAAATGTATTTACGATCAGTTTCAGCTGGACGAAGACTATAATGTTCCGGATGCGAAGGAGGATGTGGGAAATGTAATTGAAGGGACAGTCTGTGTGAAGACGGAAGATATGAAGCTTGTAGAGAATTATCTGAAAATCAGTGGAAAAGCTCTATTTAAGATTTTGTACATGACAGCTTCTCTGGATCCGCAACCGGCAGTTTTAGAAGGAAAACTTCCATTTGAAGAAATGGTATATGTAGAACAACCGGGAGAGGAAGAATATTTCCTGAAAAATCTCAGAACAGAGTTCAGTGTATCAATGGTGCATTCCAGAAAGCTGAGCCTGCATCTACTGACAGAACTTGAAATTGGAAGGACTCAGATGATAAGTGAAGAAGTCACGGAAGATGTGGAAAGTGAACATGCTGTTTATAAAAAAATGAAAAAGTTTCGTCTGCTTGGATTGTCAGACACAAAAAAAGACACTTATAGAATAAAAGAAGAGATTACATTACCGGGAACGAAGGAGAGTATCAGCCAGATTCTGTTGTCCGAAGTGAGCGGTAGAAAGTTAGAACTGCGTCCGGGGACAGATGAGGTAACAGTCAGAGGAGAACTACAGGTGTTCTGTCTCTATCTGTCAGAAGAATCGAAGGCAGACTGGGTCAGCCAGGTGATTCCATATGAAGGAAAACTTCTTTGCAATGGCCTGACAGAAGGAATGTTTTATTCTGTGGAACATACGCTGGAGGATACACTGGTTGATATCCGTATGGATGAGGACGGTGAGATGCGGATCCTTGGGATTGAAGGGACATTACTGCTGCGGATGAACTTTTACGAAGAGCAGGAGATGGAGTTGTTAGAAGATATTTACTCTTTGCAAGAGCAGTGTATTCCGGAGAAACAAGAGACGGTTTTTGAAGAGCTTTTAATGCAGAATCAATCCAGATATAAACTGACGGAACGGCTTTCACTTCCGGAATTAAAAGATGACGTACTTCAAGTACTCTGCAGCAGAGGGGAAATCCAGATAGAGCATACGGAGTATAGAGAAGAAGGAGTCCAAATAGAAGGAATCCTGCATCTTAGCTTTCTCTACCTGAGAGGGGATGATGCAAGACCATATGGAAGCTGGCAGGGGATGATACCATTCCAACACCTGGTCGAATGTTCTGATCTTCCGGAAAATGTACGTTGTACGATGAGTCACCATGTAGATCAGATCCAGGTGTCTATGGCAGGCAGTGAGGCTGTAGAAGTGAGAGCAATTCTTGCATTTGATGCATTCTTACGGCGGGAGGTAGAACTTCAGACAATCGTATCCGTCCTGGAGAAACCGCTGGATCTTGAACAGATGGATAAGAGGCCGGGAATCGTTGGTCATATTGTGCAGGAGAAAGAAGATCTCTGGGAGTTGGCAAAACAGTATATGACTACAGTTGAGGGGATTATGAATGTAAACGAATTGGAAAATGAAAATGTGAAAATAGGGGATAAATTGTTGATTTTTAAAGAAAATATGAGTATACTGTAAGTACTATGTATACAAGATACATTTGTGTAAATTTTCACATCTAGTTCTTTGGAAAACAGCGATGGAGGCACATAGGATGAATCAAATTGAATTAAAAGCACTTGCCAAGATTAATTTAGGCCTGGATGTGCTTGGAAGACGCGAGAATGGATACCATGATGTCAGAATGGTCATGCAGTCTATTTATCTGTATGATGAAGTGAAGATTGCGAAGAAGAAAGAACCTGGAATTACACTGACAACAAATCTGAAGTTTCTTCCAACCGGGGATGGCAATATCGCTTATAAAGCAGCGCAGCTTCTGATGGATGAATTTGATCTGAAAGAAGGGGTTCAGATCACGTTGAATAAGCACATTCCGGTAGCTGCCGGTCTTGCAGGAGGAAGCTCGAATGCAGCTGCGGTTCTGTTTGGAATGAACCGGCTCTTCGGACTGCGTCTGACCCAGCAGGAGTTGATGGATCGGGGCGTGAAGCTTGGGGCAGATGTTCCTTATTGTATCATGAGAGGAACCGTTCTTGCAGAAGGGATAGGAGAAGAATTAAGTGTCCTTCCTGCCATGCCGAAATGTACGGTACTGATCGCTAAGCCTCCGATCAGTGTTTCAACGAAGATGGTGTATGAAGCACTGGACTCCAAAGAGATTGTCGAGCATCCGGATATTGACGGAATTCTGGAAGGACTTCGGAAGGGAGATCTTCACAAGGTCGCAGATTCTATGGGGAATGTGTTAGAGGATGTGACAATACCGATGCATCCGGTGATCGCGGATATCAAGCAGGTGATGCAGGATTGCGGAGCAATCGGGGCAATGATGAGCGGGAGTGGACCAACAGTGTTTGGTCTGTTTGAAAACCGGGCATCAGCAAGAGAAGCACAGAAGATGATTCGGGACAAAGGTCTGACAAGACAGGCATACGTAACGAATATACACAACGTTAGGAGGAAGTAAAATGGGAACTGATTTTGAAGTAACAATGAACGAATATCTGCCTCTGAGAGATGTGGTATTTAATACATTGAGACAGGCGATCCTGCGCGGAGAACTGAAACCGGGAGAGCGTCTGATGGAGATTCAACTGGCGAATAAACTCGGAGTGAGCAGAACCCCGATTCGTGAAGCAATCCGTAAACTGGAGTTGGAAGGTCTTGTTCTTATGATTCCGAGAAAAGGTGCGGAAGTTGCAGAGATCACAGAGAAGAATCTAAGAGATGTGCTGGAAGTGCGCTGTGCGTTAGAAGAACTTGCAGTACAGCTTGCATGTGACAGAATGGATGAAGAAGGAGTGCGCGAGCTTCGTGCAGCAGCGGAAACGTTTGAGTCTATTCTCAACAGTGATGATATTACGCAGATCGCACAGGCAGACGTTGCATTTCATGATATTATCTACGCTGCAACAGATAACCGCAGACTGATCCAGCTTCTGAATAATCTGCGCGAACAGATGTATAGATACAGAATTGAATATCTGAAGAAGAAAGAATGCTACCCACAACTGTTGAATGAGCATCAGACAATTATTGATGCGATTGCCGGACATGATAAAGAGCTGGCTACAAAGTTTACAAGCCAGCATATTAAGAACCAGGCAGAAACGGTTGTCGGCACTATCCGTGAGAAAGAAGAAAATGCTTAAAAAATAAAGAATGTGCCTCGGCACATTCTTTATTCTATATGTATGGAATTCATTTTTGTGGAAAGACTCCATGTATGAACAGAATTGATTTATCATAGATGGAGGATGATATTATGAAGAAACGGTTTGCACTGCTCAGAAGAAAGCTGAAGTCTGTCCGAGAAGAAAAACTGCCGGGAAGAGCAGTGATTTTTTCAGTGGCAGCGGGACTTCTGATCGCTGCTTTCTTCACAGGAATGATATATACAAAACAGGAATTATATGCACAGGAAGAAACGCAGAAGCATCTGGCACAGGAAGTGTTTCGCTTCCATGTGTTAGCGAATAGTGACAGCGAAAAGGACCAGAATCTGAAATTGCAGGTAAGAGATGCAGTATTGGATTATATGAAAGAAGAATTGTCAGAAGAACCGGAAGAGAAACAGTGTCTTAAGCAGACTGTGCAGTGGGCACGTACACATACAGATGAGATCCGTGCAATCGGAGAAAAGACAGTTGCGGCGGCAGGAGAAGATCAGAGTGTGAATGTGGCTGTAACAACCTGTTATTTTCCTGACAGGACTTACGGTGATATGACATTTCCTGCGGGAAATTATCAGGCACTGCGGGTAGAACTGGGAAGTGCAGAGGGACATAACTGGTGGTGCGTGCTTTATCCGAATCTCTGCTTTCTGGATACAACGAATGCGGTGGTTCCTGACAAAGGAAAGAAACAATTAAAACAGGTACTGACGGAAGAAGAATATTCCAAAGTGACAGCAAATACAAAGTTTAAGATTGGCTGGTATTTTTGGAAATAAGAAATAAAAGAGGTTAAGAAAATGTATGAATTTGACAGCAGAGTACGTTACAGCGAGGTAGATCACCACGGTACGATGACAGTTCCGGCGTTGATCAATTATTTTCAGGACTGCAGTACCTTCCAGTCGGAGGATCTTGGAATTGGTACAACGGTTCTGAAGGAAGAGAAAAGAGCGTGGCTTTTATCTTACTGGCAAGTGATCCTGAATCGGAAACCGGAGCTTGGTGAGAAGATCACAATCGGAACATTTGCAACAGAATTCAAGGGATTGTTTGGAAACAGAAACTTTTATATGAAAGATGCAGATGGAAAATATCTCGCCTGTGCGAATTCAGTCTGGGCATTTATTGATACAGAGACAGGAAGACCAACCAGGCCGCAGCCAAAGGATGTTCAGTTGTATGGAGTAGAAGAACCACTTGATATACCATATGAGGGAAGAAAAATCCGACTTCCGGAAGAGACAGATGATCTGGAAGCATTTCCGGTCAGAAAGCATCATATTGACACAAATGAGCATGTGAACAACTGTCAGTATGTGCAGATGGCATTGGAATTTCTTCCGGAGGATCTTCAGATTGCACAGTTGCGTGTAGAGTATAAAAAGGCAGCTGTACTGGGGGATATGATTTATCCGAAGCTGAGTAAAGAAGCAGACAGAATCGTTGTGGAACTCTGTGACGAACAGGCAAAACCATATGCAGTTCTGGAATTTAAAGAAGAAATATAAAAGAAGAGATAGAATAGAAAAACTCCCGGATGTTCCTACAGAAATTTCTGTGAACATTCGGGAGTTTTTTGTTGCGAACAAGTAACGTTCGCAGGTGATATTTACTTATCAAGACTTGCCAGGACATCTTCCAGAACATCCTCAACAGAGTCAGTTACTTCATCCGCATAGTAGGATACACCAGGTGCACTGTTTGACATTGCGTAGCTGTGACCGACCAGTTCCAGCATTTCCAGATCATTATACTGATCTCCGAATGCCATACATTCTTCCGGCTTTACATGGAATAATTTCATCAGGTTAGAAAGAGCAGCACCTTTATTTGTTCCCGGAGCAATGAAGTCAATCCAGATATTTCCGGAAGTAACAACCTTAATCTCTGCACCGAACATTTCCTGTAAGTGTTCTAAATATTGCATGATTACTTTTGTGTCATCAATCATATTACAGATTGCAATCTTGAGAAATGGACCTTCGATTTTGCTTAGGTCGTCTACAATTTTTGTTGTGTTCTGCATGACATTTACAATATGATTTACAAAAGCTTCATGATTATCTTCAATCAGACAAGCATCTTCTCTGGAGATAAGAATATCAAAATTCGGTGATTTTTTCACTTCATCTATAATGCGGCAGGCAAGGTCATCTGCAATTATTCCGCGAGAGATTACCTTTCCCTGATGAATACAGATGGAACCATTTTCTCCAATATAGGAAATCTCGTCCTTAATCTCAGAAAACAGTCTGCGCTCATTATCATACTGGCGTCCGCTTGCAGCAACAAAGTGAACCCCTTTCTGTGTCAGTTCATGGATCAGTTCTATGGCACGAGGAGTCAGTTTCTGTGCTCCGTTATGAAGAAGTGTACCATCGAGATCACTTGCAATTAATTTTATCATATATAAAATCCTCCTGATTTTTCAAACTCTGTTTACGCAAAAAAGTTTAACATCATCTTTCGAAAGAATCAAGAAAGTTATTTAACGACATTTTTAAAATTATTCTGCAATAACTTCTTCAGCACGTTTCAGTGCAGCGCTGATATTCGGCTGGAAGTTCTCTTTTCCAACCAGTTCTGTGAATCCGGATTTCTCCATAACTTTCATTGGCTGTTCGTTAACGTGGGAGAAGACAACCGTAATTCCCTTTGACTCACAGACTTCTACCAGATCAACCAGAGCATTCATAGCAGTACTGTCCAGTGCAGGAACGCTTCGCATACGAAGAACAAGGCAGGTAGTAAAATCTTTTACGACAATGTGTTCAATCGCACTTGCTACTCCGAAGAACAGAGGTCCTGAGATTTCGTAGACACGGATCTGAAGTGGAAGTTTCTGAAGGCGTTCATCGACATCCGGGGTGTCATCATCCACATAAGTCCAGCTGTTGACGTGTGTTTCTTCGCTCATACGCTTGATAAAGAGCAGGCAGGCAAGAACCATGCCAATCTCGATCGCTACGACCAGGTCGAAGAGTACTGTCAGGATAAAGGAAGCAAAAAGTACAATGATATCACTCTTTGGAGCAGTCTTGACCAGTTTTACAAAGGTACGCCACTGGCACATATTATATGCAACGATAAACAGGATTGCTGCGATTGTTGGCATTGGAATCATTCCGGCATATGGCATCAGTACGACAAGTACAATGACCAGTGTAATGGAATGAACGATTCCGGCAATCGGAGTACGTCCGCCGTTTTTAATATTTGCAGCAGTTCTTGCAATAGCTCCTGTCGCAGGGATTCCGCCGAAAAGGGCAGAAGCAATGTTGCCGGCTCCCTGGGCTACAAGTTCCATGTCGGAACGGTGTTTACCGTTGATCATTCCGTCTGCGACAACACAGGAAAGCAGAGATTCAATCGCTGCGAGAACAGCAATTGTAAATGCGTTCGGAAGTGCATTTTGAACAACTTCAAATGATACAGCCGGAAGATGGAAGGATGGGAGAGAGTTGCTGATCGTATAAAGATTTCCAATTGTAGAAACTTTTAACGGCAGGAACTGAACCATCAGGATTCCAATGATAACTGCGATCAAAGATCCAGGGATTCTTTTGAAGATGTATGGAGCAATGATCAGAACAGCAAGACTTACTGCACCGACAATCAGTGCATCAATATTAATTGTAGAGAAGTTTTCAACAACAGCACGGAATTTCTCTGTTGTCTCGATCGGTTTTACCCCATCCGGATAGGTGAGTCCGAAGAAATCTTTCAGCTGTCCGATTACAATTGTAACAGCAATTCCGGAAGTGAATCCGGTTGTGATCGTAAATGGGATGAATTTGATCAGACTTCCGAAATGGCACAGTCCCATCAGAACCAGAAAGATACCGGCGAGGATTGTTGCAATGACAAGTCCATCCATTCCGTCTTTGGCAACAATGCCGGCGACGATTGTTGCGAATGCAGCCGTTGGTCCGGCAATCTGTACACTGCTTCCGCCAAGTGCAGAGATGACAAATCCGGCAACGATCGCAGTGAAGATACCAGCTTCCGGTCCTACGCCAGATGCAAGTGCCAGTGCGATTGACAGCGGCAATGCGATAATCGCTACAATGATTCCGGCAGTTACGTCTTTGATGAACTGAGAACGATTGTAGCTCTTTAATGATGTAAGTAACATCGGCTTCAATGAATTCATTTGATAGATTAATCCTTTCTTTTGTGACAACTATAAAACACAACCTTTCAAGTATAGCATAGAAAAAGGGACACTGAGAAGAGGAAACCGTGTATGTTTTTAAAGACATGAAGAGTAATGTTAAGTGTAATGTTAAGAGAAAAAAGCTTGTATCTGATTTATAAAGGTAATATAATAGGAATAACTTGTAAAGCATGTCTTATATAATAAAAACATGTTTTACGGTAGCAAATTTGTGAATAGATCTGATAACAAAAGGGGTATCACAAGAAAGAAAAGGAAGATTATTATGGGAAAATATTTTGGAACAGATGGTTTCCGTGGTGAGGCGAATGTAGTTCTTACAGTAGAGCATGCATTTAAAGTAGGACGTTATCTTGGATGGTATTTTGGACAGGACCACAAGGCTAGAATCGTAATTGGAAAAGACACAAGAAGAAGCAGCTACATGTTTGAGTATGCACTTGCTGCAGGACTGACAGCATCAGGCGCTGACGCTTATCTTCTTCATGTGACAACCACACCAAGTGTTTCATATGTAGTAAGAACAGAAGATTTTGACTGTGGACTTATGATTTCAGCGAGCCATAATCCATACTATGATAATGGTATCAAGGTAATCAACAGCGAAGGTCATAAGATGGAGGCTGAGGTTGAGGCAAAGATCGAGGCTTATATCGATGGTGAGATTGATGAAATCCCGCTGGCAACAAAAGAGAACATTGGCCGCACAGTTGACTATGCAGCAGGAAGAAACCGTTATATCGGTCATTTGATCTCTCTCGCAACACGTTCTTTCAAGGATATGAGAGTCGGACTTGACTGTGCGAATGGTAGTGCGTCAAGTGTTGCAAAGAGTGTATTCGATGCACTTGGAGCAAAAACTTATGTGATCAACAATGAGCCAAATGGTGTGAATATTAATACAAACTGTGGTTCTACACATATCGAGGTTCTGCAGGAGTATGTAAAAGAGAAACATCTGGATGTCGGATTTGCTTATGATGGAGATGCTGACAGATGTATCGCAGTCGATGAGAATGGAAATGTTGTAGATGGAGACCGCATTATTTATGTATGTGGTAAATATCTCATGGAGCAGGGAAAACTGAAAGACAATACAGTTGTTACAACAATTATGTCTAATCTGGGACTCTATAAAGCATGCGATAAGATTGGTATGAAGTATGAGCAGACAGCAGTTGGTGACAAGTACGTTTACGAGAACATGCTTAAGAATGGATATGTTCTTGGTGGAGAGCAGTCCGGACACATCATCTTCAGCAAGCATGCACGTACAGGTGATGGTATCCTGACATCTCTTATGGTTATGGAAGCGATCATTGAGAAGAAGCAGACACTTGGAACACTTGCAGATGAAGTGAAGATCTTCCCACAGCTTCTGAAGAATGTTCGTGTAAAGGATAAAAAGACAGCACTGGATAACGCAACAGTTCAGGCAGCAGTAGAGAAAACAGCTGAAGAACTTGGAACAGACGGACGTATTCTTGTTCGTGAGAGTGGAACAGAGCCGGTGATCCGTGTTATGGTAGAAGCAGCTTCTGACGAGATCTGCGAGAAATACGTAGACAGCGTAGTGAAAGTAATTGAAAGCGAAGGACTTTGCGAGTAAATAATTAAGAAGAGAGTTGTCGTGTAAGACAGTAAAAGATGCCTTGTGAAATATAGTTTTTCGCGAGGCATCTTCTTTGTTCAAAAAAAGAAGGGCGTGTGAAAAAACGAGAGTTTTTTCATGCGTCCTTTTGCTTATGATTATAATAATAGTTATATTACATAAAAAAGGGCATAATTCCCCTTCCCCCATAAGAATGCTATTATGAACTCCTATGCGGTAGCTGCAACTTTTTTTCTGTTTGTTGTGATATTTATAAAGATTGTGTCCGATAGAAACGAGAAATACTTCAAGCAATACAGATTTTATTCCTCTTCGGACAATTCTTTTGTACCACCGGTCGTTTTTCATGATACCAAAGGTACCTTCTGCCTGAATGGATCTGTTCATCCTTAGAAGCGCTCCCTGGATACTTTCGAGATTTTCTATCACTTCCTGGCTAGTTTACCCCTATAAGTAATAAAGTCAAATCAGAAAGAAAAATTAAAAAGAAATATATTAAAAAAGAATTAGTTGTGAAGAATAAGAGAAACTGAAGATGTAACATCAATTAAACTATTTTTAAATCCATCTATGAGTAGTTATATTAAATCGTGAAGGGGAACAAAAGAACCTTTTGGTGAAGTTTATTTTTGAATTTGAAGTTTTGAATTTATCCAAATTAAAGTTTAAAGAGATAAAAGTGGATTAGATTATTAAGAATTTTGCAATAAATGAGATTAGTTAAAAATTACAAAAATTATTGGATGCTACTAAGGAGTATTTTGGGAGCAGCTTTTTATAGAAATAAATTAAGATGTTTGATATTATATATACTATATTGTCTTAAGAAGGTGGATACAATGTGTAAGAAATATATCATTGTGCTGTCTGTTATTATAATTTTGAAAGTAATAAATACTCTATTAAGTGTTTGGATTGTGGTAAAAACGCAGTAAGAGACGCTGGTGAAGAAATTAGGGAATATAATAAGCTATAGGAAGAAATAAGAAAAGGTAGTTTGTAAAGAGTGTGAGGAGTATAATAGTAAACATGAAAATTGTAGTATGTGATGATGATGAAAAGTTTTTAAAAGAATTTAAAACAGTACTTCAAGAGAGATTAACTTCCCTGGAAATAGAAGCAGAACTTACTATGTACAGTACTGGAAAGAAGTTAGTGGAAGTATGTGAACAAGAAGAAATAGATGTGTTATTTTTAGATATAGATATGCCTGAGGTAGATGGGTTTAAAATTGCAGAGTCGGTGAGAAAAAAAGAACTCAACTGTTTGATCGTATTTTGTAGTAATTATAGTGATTTTGTGTTTAAGTCCTTCAGATACGAACCATTTTCATTTTTATGCAAGGAAAATTATCAAGAACAATTGTCAGATGTTATGAAGAGGATATATGAGAAATGGAATAGTAGAAAAAAAGAATTTACATATCAAATAAAGGGTGGGGGAGTTCGTATAAAGCAGAGGGATATTTTGTATATCGATACATCAAATCATAAAATTTTCATTCATACAATTGATGAGGTATATGAATTCAGAGAAAAATTATCATTTGTGGAAGAAGAACTAGATGCTCAGAAATTTGTGAAAATTAACAGTGGATGCATTGTAAATTTAGCGCATATCTATAAAATACATGAAAACCTAATCACACTGAAAAATAAACAAATATTAACGATAAGCCGGAGTAATAAAAAAAAGGTAAAAGATAAATTTTTTGATTTCTTAGAGAGGTAACAAAGTGTATGTGGAGAGTGATTGAGTTAGCTGTTAATTTATTTCAATCAATTATTGTAATAGAAACCATTACTAGATATTTACAAGTAAGATATGAAGATTTTCGTAGAAAGATTTTTCCGGTCATTGCAGTAATAGTTATATTTATAGAATTGAGCTATATAAATCATAAAATGAAATTTGAGGGATTAGCTATTGTAATTCCAATTATAATCATGTATGTGTATGCTTTATTGACCCTAAAAGGAGATTGGAAAAAGAAACTGTATAGTTGCATTTTGGTTATGATGATTGTTATAGGTATATCTACTATTATTATGAGTGTTATTGCGTTGATTTTTGAATGCTCTTATCAATCACTTGTAGAGCCTGAGGGAAGTTTACGCATATTAATATTGAGTATAGTTCAATTATTAATTTTTTATGCAACACGTATTTTTATACGACAAAGAGTAAAAGATAATGGAGAGATACCTTTAAAAATCTGGGGGATTATTTTGTTAGTTCCTATTTTTTCTATTATTGTTCTGAGTGTGTTAATTGAAATATCATTTCGTGTTGTTGATTTGGAAGATACAAATGTGAATGGTATGTTAATCATAGCATCATTTGGGATTATAATCTTGAATGTTTTGACATATATTATTTTTATTAAACTATGGCAAGATTCTGTGAAAATGATGGAATATGAAGTCTTAAGAGAACGATACTATGTTCAGGAAAAATCAATAAAAGAAATTAAAAATATGTATAATCAATTGCAGAAGATCCGACATGATACAAAACATCATTTAAATGTTCTTCTAAGTTTTGTAAATAATGGAAAATATGAAGAAATGAAAAATTACTTAAAACAGTATGTGAATTCATATGACTTTTTGCGTAATAAAATCATATTTTGTAATAATGATATTTTAAATTATATTATAAATTCCAGAATAATTAATATGGAAAAAGAAAAAATAGAATTCAGATATGATTTATGTGAAAACGTGGATGGTGTGGAAGATATAGATCTTAATATTGTATTATCTAATTTGTTAGATAATGCAATAGAGGCTTGTGAAAAAGAAAGTTGTGAAAAAAAAGAAATTTATTTGTCATTACATAAAAGGGCAGGATATCTGGTAATAATTGTTGAAAACACATTTTATGGTTCAGTTAAGTATTTGCAACAATCTTATACTTCGAAAGCTGATAAGAAAAATCATGGATATGGTTTGGTGTCGGTAAAAGATATATTAGAAAAATATAATGGCAGACTTCAAATATTATATGAAGATAGAAAAATTTGTATGAAAGCAATCATGGAAATAACAGAATAAAAGCAATATATGTTGCTTTTATGACAAAACAGGTCATAATCATAATAATTAAAAAAAATAAGTTATACTACAAGAAAAAGGAATGTGAGAATATATGATTCATACGTTGGCTTGTAGTATAACTTATTTTTTTGAAAAAAGGGGTCTTCTTGAAGAAAAGAATAAAGATATTTGTTGTTATGGATTGGAAATTATTATTTCGACCATATGTGGAATGATGTCAATTCTATTATTAGCATTTTTATTAGGAAATTTTACGTTTGGTATGTGGTATCTTTTATATATAGTACCAATAAGAACGTGTGTAGGAGGATATCATGCTAATACATATGTGAAGTGTAATGTCGTTTTTGTTAGCTTTTTTATTTGTGCATTCATTTTGTTTGAATGTATAGATTCTACATCTAGAGCATACGACATCATTGGAGGTAGTAATTTGTTATCAAGCATTGTTGTATTTTTACTGGCTCCATTAGAAAATAAAAATAAAAAATTAAATGTGTTTAAAAAACGAATATATCGTTTTGTTAGTACGGTAATATATTCTATAGGGGGGATTTTAGGAATTGTGTTAAAATCGTCTTATTATATGAATATTTTATCTATAGTACTTATGATTACAACAGCTTTATTAATTATAGGAAAGGGGGTTGATATCTATGAAAAAAAAGTTTCTGAATAAGACTTTGCAAATTGTGGTTAATTTGTGCTTTGTAGTTGCTTTTATAGCCTCTGGAAGTGCTTCTTTTTGGGGAGCTTATCAAGCCAAGGAACCTGAGAATGTAAAAAGAAAAAGATAGTAGCGTTCAGGGAAAATAAGTTAGTTGGTATGAGAATCAGTAATAAGAGTATATGATTCAACAGGTCGTTGATAGAAGCTATTGGTCCTATGTCAAGATTTAGTACAAGTTAAAATGAGGTTTTCCTCATCTTAACTTACTAAGGTTAATTCGTCCCGCTGGAACTTATAATACAGTTCTTCGTATTCATTCGGCGACATGTAATCGCAATGACTATGAATTCGCTTTGTATTATAAAATGCTTCCAAATATTCGAATACCAGTCGATATGCATGATCGTAATCACGAATTTTAAAACGATTCAACCATTCGCGCTTAATCAAAGAATGGAACGATTCAATACATGCATTATCCCATGGATAAGCCTTTTTAGAATAGCTACATTGCATATCAGCGGTAACACGTCTGTATTCTTTGGATACATATTGGCTGCCACGGTCTGAATGCAAAATTAAAGGCTCTTCAATGTTGCGTCTTGCTTTTGCTTTATTTATAGTTTCAATCACGCAGGATACTTCCAAACTTTTTGAAAGTGTCCACGCAATGATTTTCCTGGAATATAAATCCATAATGCTGGTCAAATAGACAAATCCGTCTATTGTCCAAATATAGGTAATATCAGAACACCAAACGGCGTTCGGACGTTCTGGATTGAATTGCTCATCAAGGATATTTTGTAATTTACTACTGAAGTCAGAATCTTTTGTGGTGATTGTCCATGGTTTGATCCACTGGGCTTTAATACCCAGTTGTTTCATATATTTACCAACTGTTCGCTCAGAAATGATTTCTCCTGATTCACGTAACTTCCTGGTGATTTTCGGAGCACCATAATTCTGTTTGGATTCATCATAAATATCCTTAATGCGAGCTTTCACAGCTTCACGACGTTTGGCTGTGTTCGAAGGAACACGTTTCATCCACGCATGATAGCCAGAACGGGAAACGCCAAGATATTTCAACATTCCGGAGACAGAAGCCTGGCGTCGAGCCTTGTGGGCGTTTTCTGCCTTCTCAGCAACTTCGAGATAAATGGCTTCTGTCATTTTCCCAGAATGTTGATGGCTTTTTTTAATATATCAAGTGCATCTTGTGCATCCCGTAATTCGCGTTTTAACCGTGCGATTTCTTTTGCTTCATCAGAAGCATAATTACCAGAGCCACGGCTTTCAATATCGCCTGTTTCTCGAAGTTCTTTCTGCCAACGAGACAGAGATTGGTGACTGATACCAAGATTTGAAGCACAACCTATCAATCCCAACTCCTTGTGGTCATGGTAATATTGAACCGCATCAATTTTAAATTGTTTATCATAGTGCTTTGCCATAATGAGATCCTCCTTCAGTGCATACATACATCATACCATGAAATACTGTATAAGGAATTCTCATTTTGACTTGTACTATTTATATTCTAGCACCATATGTTGTTTTATGTAAGAAGTTAAGCATTAGCTACTATAAGAGGAAAATGGTATGAGTGTATTAATAAAATGTTTTGAGACACCTAATATGAAATATGTGTATGATCGGTCTTTGGATTCTGTCGCATGTGTAACAAATGATGAATATAAGAGTTTAAAAGAGGTTGAAAAAACAGGAAAATTACCAATAAATAATTCATTGGACAGATTAATAAAAAATGGGTTTTTAAAAGAAACAGTTATTCATGAAATAGAGCATCCTGAAACGCATAATATAAAAACATTATCAGAACATTATTTAAACGAATTAGTTTTGCAAGTGACTAAGCAGTGCAATTTAAGATGTAAGTATTGTGCATATTCAGGAAATTACTATAATCGAGAGCATTCTTCATCACGAATGCGATTTGAGACTGCTAGAAAAGCAATTGATTTCTATCTCAAAAGATCTGATAAATTTGATAAATTAAGTGTGGCATTTTATGGAGGAGAGCCGTTATTAGAATTTGAGTTAATCAAAAAATGTGTGAAGTACATTTTGGAAAATAAAGGAGATAAAAAGGTAACTTTTCCAATGACAACAAATGGAACCTTATTAACACAAGAAGTAATTGAATTTTTGGTTAAGTATGATTTTGAATTGATGATTAGTTTGGATGGAAATAAATATAGTCATGATGCAAATAGACAGTTCAGAAATGGAATAGGAAGCTTCGATGTAATATTATCAAATTTGGAAAAGTTAAGAAAATATGATGAAAATTATTATTATCAAAAAGTAATGTTTAATTGCGTAATTAGTTCAACAACAGATTTGGAAGATACCTATAGGTTTTATTCAAAAAATGTTTTGTTTAAACCCGAAATGGTTCATTTTAACTATGTTAATATGATCGATATAAAAGATGATAATATTGCAAAGTTAACGATGCAGAATATTCGAGTAGATCGTTTGGCATATTTGAAAATGCTTTTGGCGGTTTTGAAAAAAAGTGCTTTTGATGCACAAAGTCTAATGATGAGAGAAAGAATGTCAGATGTAGAATTGTTATATGAACAATTACATAAACATTCTGTTGAAGGAGAAAAAGCACATCATGGTGGGCCATGTATGCCAGGTATAAGGAAACTGTTTGTAGATACAGATGGAAAATTTTATCCTTGCGAAAGAGTTTCAGAAGAAGATCCACAAATGAACATAGGCAGTATTCAAGATGGATTTGATTTAAAAGCAATGGATTTTATGATTAATCATGGAAAAATGATTTCAGATGAATGTTTGAATTGCTGGAATCTTAGAAGATGCTGTTTTTGTCTTGGATCAATTCCTAAAAAAAATAAAATACTTTCTAAAGAAATGTTACTGAAAAGATGTAAGACTTCAAAAGCAGAAACAATGGATTGTTTGGAACGTTTGTGCATTTTGAAAGAATTTGGATATAAAGGTAATGAAAACTTTAATTTATATAGATAGTAGGTGATATATATGGAGAAAGTTGCAATTTTCCCTTTAAATTGTAATACAAAGTCCTTGATAGATAATTTAAAAACAAGTAATAAGTATGAAGTGGTAGCTGTATCAAGTTATTATGAGGATGTAGCAGCACTAAAAAATTTACAAGAAGAGAGTGGTATATATTGTGATACAAACTTTCAAAATTGTATTATAAATGCTGAAATAGTGATCTTTGCACGTAATACTATGGGATATGAATATAATGGTTATGCCGACCGAGTTGAGTGTGCAATTAAAATGAATAAAAAAATATATATAGATGAACAGCTACTTGATAATTTAAAGATTAATAACAAAACAGAAAATATTCAGATAAATCTAGATAATATTAAAGCAGAAGGTGTTCAGGAGAGTAAGAAAAAAGAAATAGATGTTCCTATTATTACAATTATGGGAATGGGAGAAAATTGTGATAAATTTAGTTTACAGGTGAAAATAAAAAAGGAGATAGAACAATGTGGGTATAAAGTGTTAACAATATCGGCGAACATTTTAGGCGAATTTTTAGGAATGGAAACGCTACCCTTATTTTTATATTCTAAGGAAATATCATTTTCTGAAAAAATCAAATTCTTGAATTTATGGATTTATAATAAGTATATGGAAGTAGACCCAGACGTGATTCTTATAGAATGTCCAAGTGGTATTTTAAAGTTTTCTGAATATGAAGATAATTTTTACGGAGAAATTCCAATGATTATTTCTAATGCAGTAGAAGTAGATGTGGGAATTGTTTCATTGTATGCAAATACTAGCAAAAAACATGAGGTATTGAATAGGCTGAAAGTGTTATGTGAACAAAAATATAATACCCAGGTGGACAAATTTGTTATATCTACTAATTATTATCAATTAGATCATGAGTGGAAGAAAATCAGATATTACAAAATTTCAGATAGAAATCAGTTCTTAGAAAACGAGAAATGTTTTAGTAAAGAGTTTTCAATAGTAAATATTGAAGAAGATAGAGCAATAAAAGAAATGGTAAGAAAGATTCTTTGTACTTTTGAAAATAATTTATTCGTTATATAAGTTAAAATAATAAAACACGAATAAGAGTATCGGCGAGGTAATAAGAGTGGAAGAAGTATTAAAACAATTAATTTTAAAATATACGGGAATTAATGTGAAAAATATTGATGAAAATTTATTAGACCTGCCTGTTTATGGAGAAATATGGCTATATATTATTTGTGAGGCAGAAGAAAAATATAATTTTCCACTTCTAAGTGTGATAGAAACAATAGAAAGTAGAGATTTTACGTTAAGAATACTCGTCGAGAAATTGAAAATACAGCAGACGGCATTGAAACTCAAGTAATATACTATTTATTATTTGAAAATAATTTAAGGAAAGGAGGAAAGAAAATGAAACAATTGCAGAAAAGTTTTAAAGCACAAAGGAATACGATTGAAATGTATGCTTGTACGTGTACTTGCACGTGTTTATGCAATTATTGTGCTGCAACCTGGGAAGCACAATCCCAGGCGGACTCTGACAGAGTACATAGAAATATGTTTAAAGGCAAACAAGTAACAGGAAAGTCGTAGTAATAGGACAGTAAGATAGTTTATTGATTAAAGGTTAAGGCTTTTAAATCTGTACTATATATTTTATAGTGCAGATTTGAAAGCCAAAAATATGAGATTTTAATCAAAGAAGGTGAGAGCATGAAATTGAGATATGTGAGTATTATTGTACTATGTCTGGCACTTACTGGGTGTCAGAAAACTCCAGATCAAAGTGCGGTTGTCAGCAAAGCAGGTGGATTAAGTCAGGAAGTGATAGCAGAACCTCTCAAAGAAGGAGAAAAAAATATGCTGGATGTGCCGGAAAACTGGAAGTTTTGTGAATTACGAAGTGATGACAGAGTGACGATTGCTGCCGATTTGGAATTAGGAAAGATGGAAACAGGAAATCTTCCGGTGATAGAAATGAAAAGGCATGAACTTACAGAGGAAGAATTAAAAGAACTGGTTGCATATTTTGCCAGAAAAGAGGAATTGTTTGAACCACATGTGTCTACAAAAGAGTTTTATGAAAAAATTATTGATCGCATGGAAAATCGAAAAGAGGATTATACACAATCCGATCTGATGGGAGATTCAAAGTATCAGAATCTCATAAAAGAGGCTTATGACCTTGCCTCGGAAAATGTGCAGGACAAGCAAGTGATGGATGTGAAATTTCAGATGCAGAAAACAGATCCTGCAATTGATCATATTTTAGAAAACCAATTCGGAATCGAAACGGAAACAAATGAGGAAGAAGACTATTTTGATGCAGATGTGGGTGCAGACGGAAAATCTTTGATTAGTGCAGAAAGATATAACGAAAAACTTGAAAATGAAAGTTCATTTGAATGGAAGCAAAAAGGTTGGTGGATAGACGAAAGTGATATCGAAATTTATCGCAGGATGAATCAAATGGGAGTGTCAGAACCAAACAAGTTAAATGAGATATTATCAGGATATCAGAGAAAACTTGATGAACTAAGTTTTGACGAGAAGGAAGGAAAAGAGAATGCGGATGCGACTTTAGATGATTTGGAAATCCTGAATATGCAATTGTGTGATTCAAAAAAAATCCTTTGGTTTGAGGGTGAAGATGCTTACAGAAGATTTCAGATAGGTCTCAATGACGAAAATTTTGTGCAATGTGATGTCAATGAATGTGAAGAGGGATATCTGTATTCTTATTCATTTATGGTAGAAGGAATTCCGGCAAAACAATCTTTGAGTTTTGTATCTTCACAGGAAACCCCATCTTATATTCCATCATTTTCTCTGGAAACAATCAACATAATTGTTACTGAATCAGGAGTAAAATCATTTACTTGGAACAGTATGACAGATGAGGTGGAAATGATAGCTAAAAATACCAGATTAGTGGATTTTAATAAAATACAGAAACAGATTATCAACCAAATTTATTACAGATACACGATGCGTAATCAGCCTGCCAACGATCAGACAAAAATCAGATTTGATATTGTAGACATGGATTTAAAATACACCTATATTCCGGCTTTTGGCAATCCGAAAAATACATGGCTGATTCCAGCCTGGTTTTTTGTAGTGGATGCAGGTGATTTTGAACCAGAAGCTTTAAGATATACATTGAATGCATTAGACGGAGGAGTAATTCAATAGAAATTTCAAAGTGAGGATTAAATAATTCATAAGTGATTTATAATGAAAATAGCAATAATTGATGATGGAATAAACCAAAATTATTTTGCACAACGAATTTACCAAAAAGTTGATTTTTCCAGTGGAGTATCTCAAAATGGAGAAGACAGCAGACATGGAACAATTTGCGCGCAAATTATCAGACAAATTTGTGGAAAAATTGATATTGTAGATGTGAAAGTGCTGAAAAATGGAACAGCGCATATTCGTCAATTTATTAAGGCTTTAAAATGGTGTGAATGTAATGATATTAAATTAGTTCATTTAAGTATTGGAACAGTGAATTATTTTGATATTAAACCATTAGAAAATCAAATAAAGAAAATGCTGAAGAAGGGAATCATAATAGTTGCAGCTTATCATAATAAAAATATAAAGACTTTTCCTGCATCTTTTCCAGGAGTTTTTGGAGTACGTCAGGATCGGGAGTCAATTTTATCAGATAATGACTTCCTTTTTCAAAACTCTGCTGAATTAAATAAAGAAAATTGTATTGTAGTACATGGAAAAAAATCAGAAGACTATGGTAGCGTAAATAGTTTTGCGGCTCCAGTTATTTCGGGCTACATAGCAAAATATCTTGTTGAATATGCGAATGCGGATTTTTATATGGTTTTGGATCATCTTGTCTCTATTTCTAATAAAGAAAAAAGATATACAGAAGAAATTAGTACGGTTGTAAAGAAAAATAGTGAGTTACTTATACCAGTAATTCAACTTAGAGGTATGGACAATAAAAATATGACTGAATTTGTAAGTATATTTGATAATGAAGGATATTCATTCATTTTATTAGAAGAAGGAATCAGTACAAGTAATTCAATACCATTTGGGTATTTTCGAAAGGATGCAAAAAAAATAGAAGATATTTTGTATACAATAGATATGATTTATAAGCCGGATACTATATTTATTTCATCAAGAAAGAACTTGGTGAGTAATGAAATAGATTTAATTATATCATCCGTGGGAAATTGTTATGAAATTATAACGCATGAAGGGTACTATAGTGTGAGTGATTTAGAAAAAATGTATCAGGCGGTGTACAAAATATTAAATTGATATAATTTGAATAGGAAAATAGGTGAGTAAAATATTGAAAATAGAAATACATAAGTGGATTAAAAGTTACAGAAAACAGTTATGTCAACTTTTAGGATGTATTTTTACAACATCTTTTTGCACATTCCTACAACCTTTAGTAATTCGTAAAATTACAGATGATGGCATGAATAAAGGAAATATGAGTTATATTGTTAGTTTTTCTTTTTGTTTGCTCATGCTTTCCTGTATTCTGCAACTTATCAATTTGTATCAAACAAAAATATTGGTAGGGATTCATAATGATTCAGTTAGATTATTATACGAAAAAGCCTATTTTAAATTAGGAAAGTTAAAAATTTCATATTTTGAAAAAATGAATGGAACTGAAATACTAAATATGATTACTAATGATATCTCTAGCATATCGTTGTTAACAGATAAAATAGCTGCAATTACATTGACATCAGTTTTACAATTTTTTGGAGGAATTATTGGTTTGTTATTTCTAAATTGGCCGATGGCTTTGTGCGTTATTTTGCTAATACCAGCGAAATATTTTTTGATTTCTATTTTATCAAAAGAGAAATGTATCAGTTCAGAAAAATTTATAAATAGCAATAGAGAGTGTGTGGGATGGTTGTCAGATTGCATCGATGGAATATATGAAATGAAGCTATGGAATTTGTTTGGACTTAAAATTGGTGAATTTCGGAAACTTCAAAAAGAAAACATTAGATTGTATACAAAGAATGAATTACTTGATCAATATAAGAATATAAGTATTTGTATAATAGATGCAGTGACAATGTTTGCCTTATATTTATTTAGTGGTTATTTGATCATAAGAGGAAAATTTTCAATAGGTACAGCTTTTGCATTTATTACATATGTAGGATATATATCATCTCCTATCTCATTTTTTGTTGATATTAAATATTTCTTTTCTGAAATAAAACCAGCGCTATATAGATTCTATAATTTTATGTGCGAAGAAGAAGAAATATATAATTTAGAAAAAAAATCAAAGAATGAGGAAGCAACAAATCATCAATCTACAAGTGAACTTGTATTAGCAATAACAGATTTGTCATTCAAATATGATTCGGATGAATGGATTTTAAAAAATGTGAATTTAAAGTTACGGCATGGAGAGAAAATTGCCATTATTGGAGAAAATGGAAGTGGTAAATCGACATTATTAAAATTAATATCAGGATTTTTAGAACCAAATTCGGGAAAAATTGAGATAAATGGAATAGATGTTAAGACACTAGGTGTAGAAAAATTGCGAGAACATATAGCGGTTGTTACTCAAAATCCATATTTATTTAATGGAACAATCAGGGAAAATGTCAATTTAGATGGAAAAGCAAAAGAGAAAAAAGTAATAGAAGCATGTAAAAATAGTGGCGCTATGACATTTATCAGCAAATTGCATGGAAAGCTAGATCAACATATAGGAAAAAAGGGAACTCAACTTTCAGGTGGAGAGAAGCAAAAGGTTGTTGTAGCACGTGCGTTATTAAAAGAGGCTGAAATTCTTTTGTTGGACGAAGCGACTACAGGATATGATAAATTATCAAATGAAATAATGATGAAAAATATATGTGAGAAATTTAAGGATAAAACCATGATATTCATCACGCATAATGAAAAAGAATTAAAAAATATAGATAAAGTATATAAACTTTCGGGTGGCTTGATCAATGAAATTGAAAAGAAAGGATAAAAGCCGATGAGACATGTAGTAGCAGAAGAATTAAAAAATGATATGATCAATTATCGTATGTTTACAGGATGTATATTGATTATTGTGGTTGCATTACTATCAAGGATTGATATGTTTCAAAAATTGATAGAGTTTGGAAATTCGCCTGAAGGTCCGGGATGGTATTCGGCATATCGATATTGTGTGTATGCATATAATACTCTTTTAGTTATCCCTATTGCGGTAACTTTTGCTGCAGGAGAGAGTGCAGAGATGGAGCTTCGCAGCAGATTCTGCCTGTTTAGTTATATTCGTTCTGGTAAAAGAAAGTATCTGATAGCGAAAGCGATGGGACTTATTGTATCAGGTGGTATGATGGTCGTCTTTTCTATGTTTGTATTGTTGGTATTTAGTATTATAGGATTTGCAAAAATTCCAGCATTGGATCCTGAAAATATTAATTTGGCAGAAATACTCCAATGGGTGGCGTGTACTTTCCCGGTAGGATTTTTGAACGGTGCATTTTGGTCTGTGACAGGGGGAACGGCAGCTGTTTTCACCAAAAACAGGTATATGGCTTATACAGTACCTTTTATTCTGTACTATGTTCTGACAGTCTTTCAGGAACGTTATTTTAGAAAATGGTTCTTTTTAAGCCCGAGGTATTGGGCAGATACATCCGTTTATGGAAATATTCCATGTATGTTAATCCTTTTGATCCTTACAATAGCTGTATCATGTTTTTTCCTGTGGACCATGAAAAGGAGGCTGGATTATGCATAATATAAAACAGGCTTTTCAAATAGCAAAACAAAATTTTTGTGGGTGGAGAAAAAATCCAAGGATTTATATGACTTTTATTTTAGCAGCGATTCTTTGTATCATGCTTTCGAATCAGATCATCTCTCATGCAGTAAAATACGAAACGATTCTTCAGATATTTGAACCTTTTATCTGGACTTATGGAGATGCAACTCACGTGATGTTATCTTCTTTGCTGCTTATGCTTTTGTTTGCAGATATGCCTTTTATCAACCAGTCGACACCATACTGGCTGATTCGTACGAAAAGAAGTGTATGGCTGGCAGGGCAGATTATTTATGTGGTATTTACTACGGTAATCTATAACTTGTTTATGTTTGTGGTGCTTGGAATTATGGGAACTCCGTTTTCTTTCTGGGGAAATGTCTGGAGCGAGACAGCTGCGATGCTTGGATATGCTGGAGGAGAAAGCATTACTATTCCTGTATCAATAAAAACAATGGAAATATCAACACCTTATCAGTGTATGTTGTGGGTGTTTCTGCTGATGCTTTTATATACGTTGTTTGTGGCGGTTTTCATGTTGTTTTTAAATATTACATTAGGAAATATGGCAGGAATTCTGGGCGCATTTGCCCTAAATATTTACGGATTGCTTTTGAATCCTTCTGTTTTTCAGAAGTTATTTCATTTTACAGGCAGACTGGAATATAAAGCAAATGTATTGTGTGGTTGGTTATCTCCACTGAATCATGCTACATTCCCGATGCATAATTTTGGATATGATTTTCTTCCGGAACTGGCTGTCAGTATTGTGGGGTTCCTGATTTTGATTATTGTTTTTATTATTCTGTCAGGAATCAAAATGAAAAAATATAATTTTTCATTCATGCAATTGGATGAGTAAGGAGAAAGTATGGAATATGCAATTAGTTTAAAAGAACTTTCCAAATCATTTAAAGAGGAAAAGGTATTAAAAAATATTACACATGATTTTGAAAAAGGAAAGATTCATGGCATTATAGGATTTAATGGTTCAGGAAAAACGGTAATGTTTAAGTGCATTTGTGGATTTTTAAAGCCAACGGGTGGTGTGGTTCTGGTGGATGGAAAGGAAATAGGAAAAGAAATAGATTTTCCGGAATCAGTTGGAATTATCATTGAAAATCCAGGATTTCTTCCAGATCTTAGCGGATTTGAAAATTTAAAAAGACTTGCAGCATTAAATCATCGTATAGGAGATGAAGAAATCAGGGAATGCATAAGAAAGGTAGGATTAGATCCTTTTTCAAAGAAAAAAGTAAAACAGTATTCGTTAGGAATGAGAGAACGTCTAGGAATTGCACAGGCGATTATGGAAAATCCACAGTTGATTATTCTGGACGAGCCGTTTAATGGACTTGATAAACGAGGTGTAGAGGAAGTGTGCCTGTTACTCAGAGAGTTGAGAAAAAAAGGAAAGACAATAATAATGGCAGCCCATAATATGCCGGATATGGATGGATTGTGTGATACTATTTGTGAGATGGATGCAGGTGTGCTGACAAGGATAAAGTAAAAATTTAATTAATTATATTGTTAAGAATGCTTCAAATTATCAATTAAATGATGGAGCGTTGCGGATTAGTATCGTTTCATGGATTATGATTTTATCCAAAGACAGGGAGCAGACATTCGAAGAGAAGAGTATAAGTTGGTATATAGTGGGAAACTTTATACCTTAGATACACTGGATTCCCTGTATGAAAATTAAACTGTCTATTTATGAAAATGGAAAATATACTTCAATTTACGAAACTTCTCCAGGAGGAGTAAAAGAATATTATAAAAGTAATATTGATATTTTAGAAATACTTGCTAAATAATTTGTTGCCATGCTTAAATTTGTAGAATTTTTTAAATTTAAACGTTTAATGTATAAGGGGCTGTGAAAAAAGAATAGTCCCCCAAAAAAGAAAGACCAAGAGTTTATAATGAACTCAAGGTCTTTCTTTCTGTTATAA
>OLPG01000482.1_pt1 | contig 39122 bp, 30 predicted proteins | sample 1672311 | NCBI WGS metagenome assembly OLPG01 (sample SAMEA3136670, study PRJEB25190) | human gut metagenome | biome: human gut; feature: human-associated habitat; material: faeces | place: Austria | collected 2013 | reverse complement strand
TTCTTCTTGATGGCGTCGATGTCCTCGGCAACTTCCGTGCCGTTGTCCTTGTACGCCTCGGCGTCGCCGGTGATGTCGCAGCAGGTCTTGAGCATGCGCAGGTAGTCGTCGAAGGTGGTCACGTTGAAGTACGCCACGGCGATGCCTGCCGCCTGCAGGGTGTCCTTGAGGTCGGTCTGTGCGACGCCGCCGCCGCGGCCGGAGTTTGCGCCAGTTAGGATGACGAAGTCAGGATCGAGGGCGATGATGGACTCCGCGTTGAGAGAAGAGAAATCGCCGACCTTTTCCGCCTTGGATTCGATGTGGTAATCGGAAAATGCATCGCTGGACGCGCCGACGAGCGTGCCGCCGGCAAGCTCCCAGATGTTCGCAAAGCTTCCCATGCCCGCGACGACGCGGTCGTGGGAGCTTACGGTTACCTGGTTGCCCAGATCGTCCGTGAAGGTGTAGCCGGCCTCCTGGCTTGTCGCGCCCTGCTGCGCGCCGTCGTTACCGGAGCTATTGCCAGAGCATCCGACCATCGCGCTCCCACTTGTCGCCAGGACCAGTGCACACATCCATGCGCAGGTCTTTGTTGCGATTCTCTTCATGCGATTCTCCTTGTTTCGTTGGTGCGGCTGCCGATCGTGGCGCCGCTGGTTTTCGTTGGTTGATTGCTCGCCGGTCTCGTGTCGCTGTCGAGCAGCGGGCTCTTGTCGTCAGAGCTTAGGCGTCCATGCAGCCGAGCTTCTGCCCGTAGGCGCAGTAGTCGTCTTGTGCCATGTAGTCGCCGTCGTGGTAGTACGCCGCGCGCGCCCTGCAGCCGCCGCAATGCTTCTTGTGCTCGCACTCGCCGCAGTTGCCGCCGTAAGCCTGCGTGCGCAGACGCTCGAACACGGGGCTCGTTGCCCAGATCTCATCGAAGGGTTGTTGCCGCACATCGCCGGCGTCCTCGGTCATGTACGCGCATGGGCGCACGATGCCCTCGCTGCCGATAACGCAGTAGGTGAGGCCGGCCAGGCAGCCGCGTGTGTAGCGGGTTGGGATGCCGAGCTGGTCGGCAACGCGCGTGAACTGCGGCGCGCAGGTGGGTTTGACGTCGATGTCGACGTCTGCGGCCTTGCGCATGATGTCTTGGAGCAGCGCTTCGTTCTCGAGTACCTTGAGGCTCGTCTCCTCGATGTACTTGCCGCGTCCCACGGGGATGAGGAAGAAGATCGAGTGGTTGACCGCGCCGATGCTTTGCGCAAAGTCCGTGATGTCGCAGATCTCGTCGCGGTTCCAGTTGACCACGGTGGTGTGGATCTGGAAGTCGAGGCCCGCGCGCTTGCATGCCTCGATGCCCGCGAGTGTGTCTGCGTGGGCGCCCGCAACGCCGCGGAAGGCGTCGTGCTTTGCCGCGTCGAGGCTGTCGATGCTGATGCCCATGGAGCACGCACCGGCCTCCTTGAGTTTGCGTGCGACCTCGTCGGTGATCAGCGTGCCGTTGCTGCCGAACACAGGGCGCAGACCCTGGGCCGCGGCGTGCGCCACGAGCTCGAAGATGTCATCGCGCATGAGCGGCTCACCGCCGCTGAAAATCATGATTTTGAAGCCGGCGCGCGCGATCTGCTCGATCATCGCCTTGCCCTCGACCGTTGTTAGCTCGCGGCTGTCGCAGTCCGCTGCGTCCTGATAGCAGTGCTCGCACTTGAGGTTGCACTTGTTGGTCGTCATCCATGAAACGATCATCGTCTTTCCTCTCTCGAAACCGAGTGAGGATGTTAACGGGCGACGCTACGTCATGGTCAAGTGCTGCACGAGAAAAAGTTGGCGAGCGGCGCGGCATGCCGATCAAGGCCGTGATCTGGTCGGGCGCCCTGTTTGGGGCCTGGTTTTTCATTGACAGGAATAACTCGTACTTCTGCAAGTATGAGTGGGTCGCGTGTCACGCCTGCTCGTGCAGCGCCTCGAGCGCGTCTTTGAGGAAGCTGAGCGTTCTGCGTTGGATGCCCGCGTAGAAGTCTCGACCGTACTTCTTGGGGCCTTGTGTGCGCTGGTTGGCGAGGCGCTTGAGGCCGGTCAGGGCGCTGGGCATGCCGCCGAGGCGCTCGAAGCGCGCTGCTAGCTCGCGGCCGCGCTCGTCTCGGGGCTGCACGCCGTCGTGCATGGCCTCGATGGTATCGCCCATGAGCTCGTGCCAGCGGTCGATCACCTCGTGGGTGAGCTCTGGGACGCTGCTTTCGTCGCAGCCCTCCCCGTTGATTGCCATCCACAGCACGTCCTCACGGTTCTGCATATCGCTGATGGCTTGGGCGAAGTCGCTCCACCGCACGCTCTCGCTCGCAGCCAGGTGCTCTTTGAGGTTGCTGATGGTGTTGATGTTACGCAGGATCTCCATGCTCTCGCGTTCCAGTTCGCACATGCGATGGTCAAGCGCGCCGGAGAGCTTCTGACAGTCGTCGATGCCCTCTGCTTCCTTGATCTGCGTGAGCGAGAAGCCGAGGAACTTGAGGGTGAGGATGCGATAGAGGCGCTCCTCGTCGTCGGTCGAATAGAGGCGCTGGTTTTGCTCGCTTTTGGAGCTGGGGTGCAGCAGGCCCTTTTGGTCGTAGTACTGGATGGTGCGCACGGTCACGCCCACGCGACGGGCGAGTTCGCCAACTGTCATCAGATCATCTTTGTATGCAGGCATGCCGTGCTCCTCTCGCACGCGGAATCGCAAAGTAGTTTAACAACCTATTATCGCGCGCGACGTTACGTCACCGTCAAGTGCCCATGTGGGGATTGCCGCTGCTTCGCTGCAACCCGATGGTGCCGACTTAATTTGGCGCCTACGCGGGGCCTGGGGCTCGATAATACTGTTGCGAAGCTCGTTGTTCGCAGCACGGCATATAAGGCGGGACAGGGTCGTTCTGCTACGAGGCCTTGCGGCCCAAAAGTCCCGCATGCCCCCGTGTCTCAAAGTAAAATTGCCTGAATAATTAATCGTTAAGGCAATTGCTCAAAATGCCCAAATACGGCAAGATACGCGGCGCTATTCGGTGGTATTCGAGGTTACCGAACCTGCGGAAACCGATTTTCGCTCCTATATATTCCCGTTTGCTGAACTGGGTAAATACAGTTTACAGAGGGTCCGGAGGCCGTTATTCCCGTTATTTCGCTGGTGGCTTTGCTCTGCGGCGATGCCGAAACAGTATCAGGCGGTACTCGGCAGCACCAAAATGCGAGTTCAGAAGCCAGTTCCTGCTACTCCCACTCGACTGAGAATTCGAGCGTTGTCGTAGTTCGTTGTGTTTCAATTTGCACTCTCATGTTTTGTCGTCTCCGGGATATCCAATCTGTTTGCACTCATTCCGTACTCGCAAGCAAGATTACTCCTGATGTCCCTAAGAGGAAGCTTTGCCAGCGCTTGGACCTAGGGTTTTAACCAGGTTGCCAGCTAAATCTTTGAGCGAATTCTTACCTTGATCGCTGCCGGCGAAATCTTCAATGACCTCCGTCACTTTCCTGACGAATTCGTTGTCTAGTTTTTGCTCTATTAAGTTGCGAATCGCATCAACGTCCTTCGCGCTCATTTCGCCAAGATATACCTTCTCGAAGACAAACGCCGAGCCTTCGCCAATGGCCGCGACGATGGCTGCCGCGACGATGGCGTTTATAACTTCTCCTGCAAGGTTGACGCCTGGTATCGCTTTCAGTGCGCTGATTGCGGCCTTGGCCGCTATGCTTGCCGTGCCGACCTCTAGAATCGTGTCCATTATCTTTTGGGCATCGTCGCCATCGGGAATTCCGTAGATCTTTCGCAGCGCTGTGACGAGTCCGCTCTCGACGGGAACGAGTATGGCGGCATCGGCAAAAGGCAGAGGAATCGCGCCGACGGCTCCGCCTGCTGCGGTCGATGCGGTTATGACGCTTTGCGCCATCGCTCGCTTACGCTTCAGCTTGAAGGATGCGATGTCTTTCTCGGCGGCTTTCATGCCTTCCGGGAGGACGGCATTGGTGGCATCGATGAGTTCCATGATTCCCTCAGGCGGCGCAAAGGCCGTGTCGTTGAGCGTGTAGGTTTGGGCCACGACGGGAATAACCGCTTTAAGGTTCTTCGCATAGCGCTTTTGCTGGGCGAATGCGTTATGAACCATCTGGACGTTCTCGGCTCGTTCAGGGATGGAATAGGATTTCGTGATTACAATGATCACAGGTACCGATTCCCACATCTTCGTAGCCTTAGATAGGTTCTTGATGGCTTCGGGAAACAGTTTTCTGGAAGTTCCATCGATGCAGAACCAGATGGCATTTATTTGCCTATCCTCATTGCCTTCCTTGGCACTCTCTTTCGACCATTTTTTGACGGCCTTGATAGCTTTCGCCCTTTTGAGGAAGGACGGCTCAAACCCGATGGTGTCGATGAGCTGGAAAGGCACCTTCTTTGCGGGATAAATCTCCAGAGCGCTGGTCGTTCCCGAAATGCCCCAACCTACCCTCGCAGCAATTTCGTCTTCGTCGAGAAAGGCGTTGATGAGGGTCGATTTTCCAACGCCTGAGTTGCCGATTACCAATACATTACCAGCTGCCATTTTTGAATCCTTTCTACGCAGCCTCACTCCCTATAGGGCATGCAATTTCTGCGAACTCGGACGGCTGATTGCTTTGTTTACTCGCGGATCCCCGCGACATCCATCCGCCTGGCTTGTTCCAGCACTTCGAGGGCATCTTCACCATCGTCCCAGGTCTGTTTCCGCTCGTCGTATTCGGCCTGGGTGATCTCCTTGCTGTAGAGGATGAAAGCGGTGAAGGCAATGAAGGGAAACTGGCTGTATAGGAATCTGCCTTCACTGCCGTCATCGCCGTCACGGGGTCGTTCGCAAGAGCGGCCCCGTTTGCATTGAATGGCGGCGAAGTCGCAATTGGCAGTCGCATTGGCGCGACACCGGCGGGCGGCGCTTTTCAAGGGGTACGAGCTGATTGGCTAATCCAGCAAGTAGATATCCAGTTCGGTGATGATGTTGCGGTAATTGGTATTGGCCCGGTTGGGTTGATGGGTGAAACTGGTCGGTGCGTCCGATCCATGCAACTTCGGCTTTGAGATTCCGCCTATGTAGGTAGCGAAGTTTAAGCCGTTAATTTGGAAATACCTACCATGTGTCCTGCTTGCTGCATGAGCGATTGGAACCTCTATGAGAAAATGGCCGCACGCATTCTTTTGCGAGCATGCCGATCCTGAAAGGACACTACCATGCGTTTTGCGAAGAAGATTCTATTTATTATTGCAGGCAGTGTGTGCCTTGCGCTTGGCTTCATTGGAATGTTTGTACCGGTTCTGCCAACAACGCCGCTTGTGCTGCTTGCAGCGTTTCTGTTTTCACGTAGCTCGGAGCGCCTTAGTTCCTGGATTGCTCAAACTCCAATTTACCGAGCATACGTTGAGCCCTTCAAGCAAAGCGGTGGTATTTCTCTGCCTAGGAAGATGAGGATCCTGGCCATCTCCTATTCAGTGATGGGACTTAGCGCATTTCTGGTTCAAAAACCCGTTGTGTGGGTTGTGCTAGCTGCTGTTGCGGTTTTCCTGGCGGTTTTAATGTTGGCTGTTATCCCCACCATTTCTAAGGACAGGGAACTTGACCATGGTGACGGCCTTGGGCTTGATGCTGTTGCCAGAGTGCGTGAGCACGACTAGTGCTTTTATCCCAGCGCAACGTCGAGAACCATCATCAGGCTGAACCCGATGGCAAAGAACACCGTGCCAAGGTTAGAATGCTTGCCTTGAGATAGTTCCGGCATCAGTTCTTCGACCACCACATACAGCATGGCTCCTGCTGCAAAGCTTAAAAGATAAGGCAGTGCCGCAATGATGAGCTGTGAGGCAATGATCGTCAGCACTGCACCAATGGGCTCTACGATGCCGGAAACAACGCCACCTGCGAATGCCTTTCTTCTGCTCATCCCTTCTGCTCGAAGCGGCATCGAGATGATTGCTCCTTCTGGGAAATTTTGGATAGCGATGCCGAGGGACAATGCCAAAGCGCTTGCTGCTGTGATCTGCGCATTTCCCGAAAGGAAGCCTGCGTACATAACGCCAACCGCCATACCCTCCGGGATGTTGTGCAGAGTCACCGCCAACACCATCATCGTGGTGCGGCTGAGTTTGCTTTTTGGGCCCTCTGACTGTTCGCTGCCTACATGCAGATGGGGGATTAGGTGGTCTAAGGCAAGCAAGAAGAGCGCGCCGAACCAGAATCCCGCAAAAGCGGGAACGAACGAAAGCGCTCCCATCGAAGCCGATTGCTCTATAGCAGGAATGAGCAGGCTCCAAACCGACGCGGCAACCATTACCCCTGCGGCAAATCCCACTAGGCAACGTTGCGTCAGGTTTCCCAGATTGTTTTTCATGAAAAGCACGCAGGCAGCGCCCATCGTCGTGCCTAAAAAGGGAATCAGGATTCCAAGGATGGTTTCTATTTGCTCCACCTTCTTTCGGTTGATTTACTTGCCTTTGGCGCAGCCTCTTTGATTTGCGAGGATGGAACAACGCGGCACGTGTTCGCATCGGTCATGGTGACGCACCCCCCCTTGCTTCCTGGGGGTGGAACCGACTAATTGGTACAGGTGGTTTGCGCGTTCGGCAATCGAATCGGCGGCCCTTCGGAAGAAGCTTTCGAGGGGCCGCCGAAGGAGTCTTGCTATTTGGCTAGCTACGAAAACCCGCCTATTCCTGCACTTTCAATGCCTCGGATAGGCTAACCCGTTTAATCGAGCGCGTATGGATTAGTGCCACGAGAAGGTAGGTTGCAAATCCGATGCCTACGCATGCAGCCATGCACCACCAGGGGACGTAGATCTCGATGTTGCCGTTGTAGGAGAGCAGCATTGAGCGGAAAATCGCAGTGAGCGAGCCAATGATGAGAGGCTGGCACAGCACAAGCGATGCGACCACGCACAGCGTGACCGAGCGGATGTAGAGATGTGTGACCTCTTTATCGCGGTAGCCGAATACCTTCATATAACTGATGGAGCGTGCGCTGCGATCGATGACGGCTTTGGTGAGCAGGTACATGAACAGCAAGAAGATGAATACGGCCAAGCCCACCATCATGTCGATCATGGAGTCCATCATGTCTACGAATTGTTCGCCTACCGCGCGCATGTCATCGTGGGTGGTGTCGCTTGCGTAATAGCGAGAATCCAGGGAGAGCGCTTCGTTGCTAACGTATCCGTTGAAATATGACTTATCGTGATCGAACATTGCATTGAAGTCGTCGATGCTCATATACACGTTCATGTCCGAGTTCGAACCCCAGGTGTCTTCCTGGCCCGAGAAGGTAAGGCTGTGGGTTTTGTCTTCGTACTTGTCGTAGAGGTTTACCTGTTGGTTTTCATTCCAGCCGAACTTGTCTGCAAGACCCGCACCGAATACGGCTTTGCCATCGCCTATATCAAGATCCTTCCAGTAACGGGAATTTGGCTGAATGCCGTAGACGGCAACGGTTTCGGTGCCGTTGTTGTTTCCTCGGTCGTATTCAAGCTGGTAGACGGCGTACTTTTCTGCTTGGTTAATGACGTCAGCGCCGTTGTCGGTGGTGTTTACGGGATGAATATCGTCATCGTCTATATCGATATCGGCGGCTTTTTCCATTAGGTCGATAGCGTCGTCGCGGTTGCATCCAAGAGCGTCGGCAATGTCATCGATAGATGCATAGAAGGCGTCCTTTTTGCGTTGTGCTTTAGAAAGGGCGTTAGTTGCTGCCTGGGTAGTTTCGACAGAAGGCGACGCCATTGCTTCATGGTATGCATCCTGTGCGGCATCTGCTGCTTCTTCCAATTCGTCTTGCGCGTCCTCTGCGGCGGTAAGCAGCGTACCGTTGATGGACTGTAGGCGTTCGAGTGCGGTCCACGCTTCGCGTTCTTCGGGTGTTCCTTCGAGTTCGAGTGGCGCCTTAAGAGTGTAGGTATGTTCGGCTACGAGGCTTGTTTCCAAGTTATCGGCGTAGTGCGTCATGGTGGGCAGGATAGCCAAACCAAAAAGCAAAAGCAGGCTGGCGAAAGCAATTCCTACGAAGAGTGTGGCGAAGTTGCCAAGGTTTCGCAGGAAAATACGAAGGCGGAAGCGCGCTACGAAGCTCAGACGTTCAGGTAAGCGCACGCCGCGCTTGGTGCCCGATTTCCCGGCAGCTTCGTGACGCAGGAACTGCAGTGGCGTTTTTCCCATTTTGCGCAGAAGGCCCACGAGCGTAATGATGATAAGTGCGGCAGCGGGCACCACGGCGCACTTGAGGAAAATACCCCGGTCCCAGAACACCTGGAACGGAGGCAGGCTGTAGGAGCCGTAGTAAAGCTGGCGCATGGGCTCGGTAAAGAATGCCACTCCGAGTGCGGTACCTAGACCAGCTGCCAAGATGCCTACAATTGCCGGCAGCGCTAGATAGTGCAGGACAATCTCGCTTCGGCGATATCCACTTGCCAGAAGGGTGCCGATGATTGCGCTTTCCTGTTCGATGGTGGCGTTGGTAAGCACCACAAATACGAATGCCATGATAACGATGATGATGTAGAGCAGAGTGGTCCACATGGCAGAATCGCCCTTAACGTCATCTGCCGCATAGCCAATGCCTTGGTTGGCGCTTGCATCGGTGAGGTCGTCGATATTTGCATCGGCATCCGCCATTGCCTCTGCCATATCTTTTTCGGCATCGGTGCGGTCTGCAACGGAAAGGTTGCGGTTGGCGAAGGTAAACGAGTAGGTATATGTTGGTGCGCCGCCAGCATCTTTAAGCGCTTCAAAGCCCGCGGGGGAAACTTCGGCAACGCCATAGGTGATGGTGTTCACGGTAAAGTCGGAGTTATTGAGGAAAAGCGCTTGGCTGTCCGGTTGGGTCATGATGCCGCAGACGGTGTAGGCGCTGCCTTCAAGATCGACGGTATCGCCCACATGGATATCGTTGTTTTTTGCAAACACGCGGTCGATGGCAACTTCTTTTTCGGTTGCAGGTTCTGAACCCTCGCAGTAGGCTGCGATGTCTACTTGGGTGCGATGCTTGTAAGTACGCAGTGTGCGTTTGGTCCCATCGTCATTGGGGAGCGTGATGGCGGCATCGATGGAATAGTTATCAAAGAGCGTAACGCCGCCCACGTCTTCGGCTGCATCGCGTGCGGCTTGAAGCTGGTTGTCGGTGGCTTCGAACGAGGTAGTGAAACGTCCATCTTCGATGGAGTATTCGTCGTGCATGTCATCGATGATCTGGCTGATTGAATGTGCGGCAAGCAGAAAGCCCGAGGTCAGTGCAATGGCTCCGCACATGAGCAGGAATATGCCCAAGTATTTGCCGATGTTGTTCTTGAACTCGCGGGGGAGTCGCTTGGCAAGTGGTGTCATCGTTCGCCTACCATTCAAGCTTGCAAGCAGGCATAGGCGCTCCATTTGCTGCGTCTTCCGCCAAGCGTCCGTCGCGCAAACGAAGCACGCGGTTTGCCATGCGTGCTATGGCGGCGTTGTGTGTGACGATAACGATCGTACAGCCATACGTGCGGTTCACGCTTTCCATAAGCTCAAGAACCTCTTTCGAGGTTTTGTAGTCGAGGGCGCCTGTGGGCTCGTCGCACAAGATAAGGCCAGGGTTCTTCACCAACGCTCGTCCGATGGCGCAGCGCTGCTGTTGGCCGCCTGAAACCTGGCGGGGAAATTTGTTGCGGTGCTCCCACAGGCCAAGCGAATGCAACAGTTCGTTCATGGGTAGGGGGCTCTTGGAAAGGTGGGCCGTGACCTCGATGTTTTCACGAATGGTAAGGTCGGGGACCAGGTTGTAGAACTGGAAAACGAAGCCAAGTTCACGGCGGCGGTATTCGCCCAAGGTTTTTGCGGAAAGTGACGTGATCTCGCATTCTCCGACGCGGATTGTGCCGCCGTCGGCCCCTTCAAGCCCACCGATGAGGTTCAGGAAGGTGGATTTTCCTGAACCAGAGGGGCCAAGCATAACGCAAATTTCGCCTTTGTTTATGGTTGTGGTAATTCCATCAAGCACTTGGACGCGCGCCTCGCCATTGCCGTAATGCTTCATGAGTCCGTTGACCACCAGGTAGGGGGTGTTGCCTTTCATAAGCGCTCCAATCTGTGCGGAAGGCCAACGGAGCGATCGGTGTGAGAGCAGAGTTAGCCGTGGTTAAGTTAGATCAAGTTAACTTTAGCACAGATGCATAGTGCATTCCGAAAGAGAATGATTGGGGAGATTGGACGATTACCAAGGTTTGGACTTGTTTCTTTTTTGCTGTTGAATGAAACAAGGCGCCCGCCAAATGGCGAGCGCCTTGTTTTTGCAAACAAACAAGCTGGTAAAAGCTACTTTTTGATAGACTTGAATGCTTCGGTCTGAGCCTTGATGCCGCGCTCGGCTGCCAGGCGTTCGATGGAAGTTGCGCCGAAGAAGCCATCGATACCAGGAACGTTTTCGATGATGTAAGCCGCATCCTTGGGCTCGGAGATGGGGCCGCCATGGCAGATAACGAGTGCATCGGGGTTGATATCCTTTACAACCTTTACGATGCCTTCGATGATCTTTGCGCAATCCTCGAGAGTGCGTGCGGTTTCTGCGCCGATGGTGCCACCGGTGGTAAGGCCCATGTGGGCAACGATGATGTCTGCACCCGCCTTGGTCATTGCGGCTGCCTGCTCTTCATCGAAGACATACGGGCAGGTAAGCATATCGAGCTTGTGAGCCTCGGCAATCATGTCCACTTCAAGGCCGTAGCCCATGCCGGTTTCTTCGAGGTTCTTGCGGAATGTGCCGTCGATAAGGCCTACGGTGGGGAAGTTCTGAACGCCGTTGAAGCCCTGCTCCTTAAGCTCGGCAAGGTACTTCTTCATAACGCGGAAGGGATCGGTGCCGCATACGCCAGCGAGAACGGGGGTATCCTTCACAACGGGCAGAACCTCGGCGCCCATTTCAACAACGATCTGGTTTGCATCGCCGTAGGAAAGCAGGCCAGCAAGAGAGCCGCGGCCAGCCATGCGGAATCGGCCAGAGTTGTAGATAACGAAGATGTCGGCACCGCCGGCCTCAGCGGATTTAGCCGTGATGCCCGTACCGGCGCCTACGCCGAGCAGGATGTTGCCTTCGTCGAGGGACTTGCGGAACCGGTCGAGGATTTCTGCGCGGGACAATTCAAGCATGGTTTTCTCCTTTTCCTTGAGGAACTGTCACTTTAATGAGCATTTTTCCAATAAGAAATACTGCCCTTATGGAAAGAGGCTCAATGAAGCTAGGGTAGTGGTGCTGCTCGGGCACCTTCTGCAAGAAAAAGACGAGAACTGTGCGTTCTCGTCTTTTTTATATACGTTATTGATTCATGAGGTCGATCAGCTTTTGTGCTGCGGCGATGGCGAATTCGTCGTCGTTCACATGAGCATCCATTTCGATGAGCTCAGCCTTTGTCGGGTCGATCTCATCGCGAAGTACTTGGAACAATGCCGCATCTTCTTCGGGACCGTAGAACGGCTGGCCTTCTGCGTCGATCATCGAAACGCCCTTCAAAGGCAACATAACGGCGCACGGGCCGATAGACATGTTCACCTTGCTTGCGATAGCACGCCCAATTTGCTCGTTTTCTTCAACCGTGGTGCGCATAAGCGTAACGGTGGGGTTGTGCTTGTACAGGTTGCGAGACTGGTAATGCTCGGGGACGGTATCCCACGGGCCGAAATTCACCATGTCGTCAGCGCCTACGGACACCACAGCGGGAATACCGTTAAGGGCAGCAGCACTGCAGCGATCGGGGCCAGCGTTAAGAACGCCACCAGCAATTTCATCGCACCATTCGGTGGTAGTCAGATCGAGTACGCCTTTGATGAAGCCGCCGTTGATCAGTGATTCCATGCATTTTCCGCCCGTGCCAGTTGCATGGAATACAAGTACTTCATAGCCGTTTGATTCCAGGTATGCCTGTGCTTTCTGGATAGCGGGCGTGGTAACGCCGAACATGGTTGCAGCTACAAGCGGCTTGGAGTCTTCGTGCTTGGGAGCGGCATGCTCGAGCATGCCTGCCATGGCGGCAACCGCGTTGTTGAAGATCGTTGCAGAGAAGGAATTGATGCCCGCAACGTCAACGATGGAGGGGAACATGGCAATGTCGGATGCGCCGACGTAGGGCGAAGTATCGCCTGAAGCCATGGTGGACACCATAACCTTGGGGACGCCTACCGGCAGCTTGCGCATGCCTGCGGTTGCGATAGCGGTTCCGCCTGAGCCACCCATGGAAAAGACCCCGTCGAAGCGACCGTTGGCATACAGCGTAGGCAAAAGCTTTTCAACGCCGCGCGTCATGGTTTCTGTGGCGAAGGCGCGGTCCTTCTTTTCGGCGATGGTTGACATTTCGATATCAACTGCTGCTGCTACTTCCGTGTTGGTAACGTCAGGCATGGTTTGCGGATCGAATACGCCGCAGTGGATGGTAATGGTGTTGATGCCCAGCTCTTCGAAGCGGGTTTTAACGTAGGCGAATTCTTCGCCTTTGGTGTCAAAAGTGCCAATAATAGCAACAGTTTTCATGTAAGCCTCCCCCAAAAATAGATCCCAATAGCTTCGAGAGCTATTGACTTTTTTACAATAGATTAAGAATTGTTAGAAATCAATGAACGTGTTCATCTAGACGGACGGATTAAGCTTTTTGGGCATTCGTTAGAAGCACCTCTTCTAACTTTTCTGTTGCTTGCTTATTTAAAAATAGTGTCGTTCCACCAGGTAAACAGTGTTATCTGTTCCTATTGATACTTTTCTGAAATAGGCTTGAATACCAATTCGATATGAAACTTTAACTGCGGTTTGCTTTATGCCATTGGGTTGTATGCTCGTCGGTGACTTTAAGCGTTGCACAGTCCACCAAATAGAAATCGACGATTTCGGCGGAAGCGGATTCTGCTCCATCTGGCGCGAACTGGTGTTTTTGTAGAACGTATTCCCGGGTCGATAATTCGCTGTGCTGCTCGTTCAGGATAATGTGTAGCTCGGTAACTTGGCCAGTTTTTTCGTTTGTTTCCCTGGAGATTACGGCATAGGGGTAGCCCTTAGCCGTAATTCTGTATTCCATCTCGAATCCGTCGATCCCAATGTAGCTGGCAACCGCTGCCATTTCCTGTTTGTATGCTTGGTAGTCTTGGGCGGTAGGGTAGCCATCTTCGTCGATCTTTGGGGTTTCGTTCTGTGCATCAGGAATTGTTTTGCCGTTATAGGTGTCTAGCTGGAGCTCTTCAATTTCCCCATCCAATCTGAGGTTATAGCGATAGTCGCTTTGCTCTTCGCCGAATATGGTGGCTGATGCGTGGTCGCTGCCCCATATAGTTTCCCAGTTTTCAGGACCAAGGTTTTTGCCGTCGTTGGCAATGTCGAAGCTGCACGTTGTGACGGTTTTCCCATTGCTTTCGAGAACAAGACGGGCGTGGGTTGAACCGAAGGGCCAATCTGGTTCTCCGATTTGCTGGAAGTGCAGTTCGTAGGTGCCATCGGGAGATTCCGATATGTCGATATCGGTTGTTTTGTAATTGATGTTGTAAAGAAGTAGGCCGCTCGCCAGCGCAATAAGAACCCAGCTCCACGCTGCGATTCCCAGGAAGATTTGGATTCCCCGTTTTTTGATAAGGACGCAGCCTACAACGTTAGCTGTGGCAATGAACAGCATTATGAGAATAAGCACCATATTGGGGTTCCTTGGATCATCGTCCTTTTGGTTGGTGCTTAGAGGATAACGCTGAGCCTTTACTTCCTGAACTTATTCAAAAGGAACCCGAAAAGGCTGATGCCATCTTCTATGGCGTTCTTTGTTCTTGTGTAGTCGCCCATGGTGTCGTTTTCGATCATGCGCTCTCGATTTTCCTTCAGGATGCGCCCCTCGGCTTCAACTCTGGCGGATGTTAGTACGGAGTCGGCGAGGTATTCTGCTGTCTCCTTTCGGTTTTCGCGCATCATGCTCTTGGCGGTTTTGAGCGATTCCCGCCGCTGTTCTTTTGTTTGCGGGGAGGTTTTCTGGGCGCATTGGCAGATGAGTGCCACAAACTTTTCCGAAAGCCCTTCAGACGCGAAACGATTCTCGAAGGTATTGAAGTCTGCGCACTGTTCGCCAAGCGCGACTACTTCGGCGCAGAATGCGTCCACTTCGGGCCGCAAGCCATCAGGCACGATGAGATATTCATCGAAGTAGTTCGTTTTCGCATTAACGCTTTTCTGCACGTCGCTGTTCATGTTCGTGCCCTTTCTCGCATGCGTTGACTAGGGAAAGTGTTCCTTATACGACAGTGCCACAGTTGTAAGCGCGAGGGAATGAACTCATGTCCCAATATTGGTACAGGTATGCGCCCTTGTTTCCCATTTTGGATGATGGTGGTGGGGCGATTGCGCACGTTGCTCGGTGGGGCCTGCCGCTTGTTTTTGCGTGGGGCTTGATTTTCGAATGTCTGTTTTGTTTTCGGCTTTACCTTTTTCTAACGCGCTCTATGAGCCAGATTTGGCCATGTCTTATATGCTTAGTGCGAATGCGAAATTGGTACGAATGCGAAATGGTCATTCTCGAATCGGGCCAATAGGGCAAAGTTTGCTCTGGGCAGTGTCGCCGATTTTGTCTGAAGAAGTATTCAGAGACGTATTGACTGCGCCGAACAGTGTGCCGTCGAATTGAGGAACGCGTAATGAAGATACTTGCCATCAATGGCAGTCCTAAAGGCAATCGAAGCAATACCTGGCGTTTAACCATCGCTTTTCTTGAAGGTATTACCATCCAGGAAGAAAATGGCGGTGCACAGGCCCCTGAAATCGAAACCCTTAACATCAGCTCGCTTAACCTCAAACCCTGCTTGGGCTGCTTTTCGTGTTGGAGCAAGACGCCAGGCGAGTGTTGCATTCGCGACGATATGCAGGGAGTTATCAATAAAATACTGTGGGCCGACGTTGTTGTTTGGAGTTTCCCCCTGTATTACTTCGGGTTGCCCGGTCAGCTGAAAACACTCATCGACCGTCAGCTTCCTATGTCCCTCCCGTTCATGTGCACGGAAACGGAAAGCGGAGGGCATCCTTCTCGCTACGATATGAGCGGCAAGCGAACCGTGGTTATTTCCACGTGCGGTTTCTACACTGCCCAGGGGAACTACGACTGCGTTACCAACCTGTATGACCGACTGTGCGGAAAAGGCGGCTACACTGCGATTTTCTGCGGACAAGGTGAGCTTTTCAGGGTGAAAGAGCTTTCGGAACGCACTGACGAATATCTTTCTTGGGTGAAGAAAGCGGGGCAGGAATTTGCTTCTGATGGCATTACCGGAGAAACTCGCGGCAAGCTTGACCAGAACCTATTCCCTCGTGATGTTTTTGAGGCGATGGCAGATGCTAGCTGGGGTGTTGGCGAATCAGGTGGAAAGGAAGATCCTAGTCTGGTGTTCACTCGCCAAATGGCAGCCCTTTATCGCAAGGAATCATGGCAGGAGCACGATGTTGTGCTTGACATGAACTATACCGATATCGGCAAGGTCTATCGCATCACTCTCGGGCAGAGGGGAAGCCGGGTTGAAGTAGAGCCTGAAGATGGCTTTGCTGATGGTTTCACTACACGCATCAACACGCCCTTTGATGTTTGGCGCTCAATTGCAAGCGGCGAGATTGCTGGAGATGAAGCGCTCATGAAGCATCTGTATTCCGTGGAGGGCGATTTCGACCTGATGATGCACTGGGGTGATTTTTTTGGCGCGGCATCGAGTGCGGGCGCAAATAATTCGGGTGCGCTTGAAGGCGTGAACAGTGGTGATGAGGGCAACGGCAAAAGCGCCAGCGAGCCGAAGACCAATATGCTGCTGCTCTTAATTCCCTGGATCGTGTTCTGGGTTGTTGCGTCTATTGATGGGTTCTGGGGCAGCTTGGTCAGCGTGACGGTATGTGTGTTGCTTCCGGTTTTGATGCATCGGACAAAGGCTACGTTGTATGACCAGATTTCTGGTTTAGGAGTAGGCGCGTGTTCTGTTGCGTTGCTGGCGGGAGCATCGCCGATTCTTGTTGTCCCGTTGTCATACCTTTTGTTCGGGCTGATGTGGACGGTTTCGTGCTTCCTGAAAGTGCCGCTGACTGCGCATTATTCCAAGAACAGCTATAACGGGGAAGCGGCATTGCGCAATCCGATCTTCATGAGAACGAACCGCATCCTTACGGCGGCGTGGGGAGTGCTTTACCTGGTTACGCCCATTTGGACGTATTTCATCATGCAGACGGATGCAGCAAGCTATGTTGGCGCAATCAATTCCGTTCTTCCCGCGTTGATGGGGGTGTTCACCGCATGGTTTCAGAAGTGGTATCCACGGCACATTGCGCGTGGATAGACGATCGCGTCAAGGAGCTTGGAAAAAAGGCTTCGATCTATGGTGCGTTGTTCGCGTGTAGGTGATCTGCTCATTGGGGCTGTCAAAGCGGGGGCGATAACATGGCTGAATTGAAAATGGGAGAGTTTGGTGTTTCAAAGTATGGTGAAGCTATCTATATTGCCAGTAGCGTATTGCACCCTCCAATTTGCTTGGACCGTGTTAACAGCAGGGTACCTTCAATTGAACTGCACCCCAAAACTTGGACGGCTTCAATAAAGACTACGCCACTAGGGACTGGCTCCGGAACTCCTCCGGGGTCGTCCCTTCAGTTTAACCTGGCGCCTCCTCGTGTTCCAGTGAACCACGTAGTCGTCGAGGTCCGCCTTGAACGACTCGAAGTCTGGCCATGTCCTTCCGCGGAAGAACTCGTCTTTGATGTGGCCGAAGACCTGCTCGGTGGCGCCGTTGTCGATGCAGTTGCCCTTCCTGGACATGCTCTGGACGATCCCGGCAGCCTTCAGCCGCCCGCACCAGCCGGCATGCTGGTACTGCCAGCCCATGTCCGAGTGCAGCACGGGCTTTGCGCCCTCCGGCATCCTCTCCAGCAGCCGGTCGAGCAGGTCCGCCTGCTGCTCCATGTCGGGGCTGGTGGACGTCGACCACGCCACGATCTCCTTGCTCCCGAAGTCGTACACGGGCGCGAAGTAGGCCTTGCCCCAGGGCTGCTTGAACTCCGTCACGTCGGTTCCCATCTTCCGCCACGGGCCGTCGGCGGAGAAGTCGCGCCCGATGACGTTCTCGAAGGTCTCGCCGACGACGCCCCTGTAGGAGTTGTAGCGGTGGTAGTCGGTCTCGCGGCGTATCCCGCAGCGAATCCCCATCTCGCGCATGATCTTGAGCACGGTCTTGTCGGCGACGCGCGCGCCAAGCTCGGCGCGCAGGCACATGGCCACCTGCCTGTGGCCGCAGCCGTTCGCGGTGCGCATGAAGATCTCCGCGACCGCCCCGCGCAGCTCCGGGCGCGTCGGCTTGGCCGGGTGCGACAGCGCGTAGTAGTAGGTGGACCTCGCGAGCCCCGAGCAGGCGAGCAGGCGCCCCAGATCGTGCCCCTCGGCGCGCAGGGCGCTCACGGCCTCGGCCCTCGCCCTGGTCAGAGACCGTCCCGCTCCACCAGGGCGCGCAATTTTTTTAGGTAGGCGATCTCCGTCTCGAGCCTGCGGCAGCGCTCCTCGAGCTCCTGCTCGCGGGTGCGCTCGCGCGGCTTCGACCTCGAGCCCTTGGGCCTGCCCTTCGGCTTGGGCTCGAGCGCCTCAGCGCCGCCCTCGCGGTAGAGCCGGCACCACCTCTCCAGCGGCGCAAGCGACATGATGCCGAACTCGGCCATCGCCTCGGCCTTCGTCGCTCCGCCGTCAACCACGGCCGAAGCCGCGGCCACCTTCTGCTCGTACGTGTAGCTTGCCTGCTTCCCGCCCATGGACAGCAACGCCTCTCTTCCGATCGCGCGGTATATCTGCTGCCATTTTTCCACAGTCTGGCGCGGAACGCGAAGGGCCTTGGCGGTCGATATGCGCCCGTAGCCCCGCTCGAAGAGCTCGGACGCCCTCCTCCGCGTCTCGACATCGTGCTTCACCCTAAGATCGGTGCGCATAAGAAAAGCCTCCCATTTCTCGATGTCCAAGAAATGGGAGGCAGTTCAAATACAGTGAAGGTACCCTTTTTCTTTTATGGAGCGAATTGGCAAGCGAATCTGGTCGCGCTTAGCGAAATTATGTGTGCCGCTTTATGAAATAGGCGCTATGACTCAGTTCCTGCTGTCTGTGCATTTTGGTATTGGTTCAGCTTATGCGCAGTACGGAAGCCTGTAATTCTTTTATTCAGCAAAGCATTTTCGGCAGCAATTACGACGATGGGGGTTAAGATGTAAAGGATTTTGAGAGCATAGAAAACGGAAAAGGAGTTGCGCAAGAAATGAAAATGAGCAATAAAAACAAATTCATTTCGGGCCTGCTGGGTGTTGCGATGTGCCCCATGATGTTGCCAACCGCAGCATTCGCGGCTGATGATGGCGCAGCATCGGAGGATTCTTTATCCCCGACCGAGTTGATTCAGTCTTCTGAGTCGGAAGGCACCGATACGGGTGCACGCTCAGGCGATACGCCTGCTGCGCAGTCCGAATCGACGGGCGAAGCGCCCAATGCGACGACCAGCAAAGCAGCTAATAAAGAAGCAGCTCCCGCAGCCAAAACTGGCGGGGAAGGTGCTACGGCAGGGGTTGCAGAAGTCAACGGTGTGAGCTATCCCAGCTTACAGGCCGCAATCGACGCTGCCCAGGGCGTCGATACCGTCAAGATGCTGACGGATGCGACCGAAGATGTAACCGTGGCTACAGGCAAGAACGTCGCACTTGACCTTGGTGGCAAGACGCTGACGAACACGAACACCGGCAAGGCGACGCTGACCATTGCGAAGGGCGCCACGGCTACCGTGAAGAACGGCAGCATTGTTGGTGGCACGGGCTTCTACACCATCCAGAACAATGGTACGGCCACGCTCAAAGATGTCACGGCTACGGCAGGCAACACGGGTTCATCTATGCTTGACAACTGGGGCATCCTGACCATCGAGAGTGGTTCGTATTCGGGTGGTCTGAACGTTGTGAAGAGCGAGGAAGACTCGACGCTCACCATCAACGGTGGCAAGTTCGAGCTGAGCTATGCAACGTCGGGTTATACGGGCGTTGTTTTCGCCTACGGCAACACGACGATCACTGGCGGCGAGTTTATCCAGAGTCTGACTGCCACAGGACGGTGGAACCACCCGCAGGTTATCGCGACTGGTGTTGTGGAAGGCCATACCGCTATCACGCGAGTTACCGGCGGCCACTTCGTCAACAAGATGTCTGGGGAGGGCATTTTCCGCGGTGTCGGCAAGGGCACTTCTGACAACTTTGAGGTCTCCGGCGGTACGTTTAATAAGAGCATTTCCGAAGCCTACTGCGCTGATGGCTTCGTTCCCACCAAGAACGCGGATGGCACCTACGGCGTCAAGGAAGGCCACTATGTTGCCCAAGTCGGTAGCAAGAAGTACGAGACGCTGGCCGATGCGATCCGTCTGGCTGGAAAGGGTAAGACCATTACCCTACTGACGGATGTTGAGCAGAACACCCAGCTGGCCATCAACAAGGACATCACGCTTGACCTGAACGGCAAGACCATCAAGAACACGCAAGACATCTGGGGCGATAATGCCAACGCCATCCTGTCCATCACAAATGGCGCCAAGGTGACCATCACTGGCAACGGCACCATAGATGCCAAGGAGAACGACTGCTACACCATCAACGTGAAGAAGGGCGATCTGACCATCGAAAACGGCACTTTCTACGGTAACGTCAGCGTGGTTCAGGTGGAGGAGGGCACCTTGTCCGTCAAGGGCGGCACCTTCGACCTGCACCAGAAGTGGGAAGGCAGCAGCAAGTATCTGTTCAACTGCATTGATGATGCGTATGCGAACGGCAGTGCAAATGTCGCCATCAGCGGCGGTACGTTCATCGGCTTCGACCCCAACGTCTCCCCTGAGGGCGAAGGCACCAGCTACCTGGCTCCTGGTTACGCTCCTGTTGCCAATGCCGACGGCACGTTCGGCGTGGTTGCCGGTGTGGCTCAGATCGGCAGTAAGGCGTACGCCACTCTCGCTGATGCTGTTGCGGCGGCCAAGGATGGCGATACCATTACGTTGCTGTCTGATTGCAGCGGCGATGGCATTGTCGTCAAGGACGACACCTTCCCCAACGGTTTGACCATCGACTTCGCAGGTCATTCCTACACGGTGGGTGGCAAGCTTGTTGGTAGCACGGGAACCGCCTCAAACGGCTTCCGGTTGCTCAAGGGCAACACGATTGTGATGCGCAACGGCTTCATCTATGGTGATGCAAGCGTTGCGGGCGATGACACGACTCAGTGGTCGGGCGCGCCGGCAATCATGATTCAGAACTACAGCAACCTGACGCTTGACGGTATGACCGTAAAGGGCGGCAAGCAAACGTGTTACACGTTGTCGAACAACAATGGCGATACCGTTATCAAGGATTCGACCATCATCGCTGGTCAGAATACGCAAGTTGGCGGTCCGTTTGCGTTTGACGTGTGCCGCTATGCTTCGTATCCTTCCGTGAGCATTACGGTTGAAGGCAATAGCGTCATCGACGGCTGTGTTGACGTGAGCGGCACTATTGGTGAAGGTCAGAGCCGTCAGCTCACCATCACGGGCGGCACCTTTAGCAAGCCTATCTCGGTAAGCACACAACCCGCCAACATTTCCATCAGCGGCGGCACGTTCGCCAATGAGGTTCCTGCAGATTACTGCGCTGCAGGCTATGTACCTGCCGCTAATGCTGACGGCACATACGGTGTTGAGAAGGCGGTTGCTGTCAACTTCGATTCCAATGAGGGTACAACGGTTGACTCTCAGCTTGTTCCCGTTGGTGACAAAGTGGCAAAGCCGGCAGATCCTACTAAGGAAGGCTATACCTTCTCGGGATGGTTCACTGACAAGGACTGCACCAATGCCTATGACTTCGATGATCCTGTAGACGGCACACAGCCTGGGTTCACCCTGTATGCCGGCTGGAAGGCGGTCCCCGCTACCGTTGAGCCTGGTACTGACGACAACGGAAACAACGGCAACAACGGAGGCAACGGCGATAGCCCTTCTGCCAATGCGAATGTAAACGTCAACACCGTTAATAACAACGGCGACAACGCGTCAAGCGAAGCGAAGATGGCTACCGTGAAGACGGGCGACAACCTCGCTCTTGTCGGTGGTGCAATTGCTGTGATTGCCGTTGCAGCTGCTGGTGTTGCTGCATTTGCGCTGCGTCGCAGAAAGATGAACTAGTGCATTACGCTTGTTTATCTCCGTTTGCTGCACGGTAATACAGAATAGGGCTGTTTGACGAAAGGGGCCGAGCTTGGAGGTAGTCCAGGCTCGGCCCCTTCGCTTTGAAATGAAATTAGGGCACCTCCAATTGCCGGTTATTTCCTAGCTAAAGCATGATTTCGGAGTTAAGCAAAGCCGACTTCTGCCAACAGGCAGCACCGCAGGGTAATGCGTGGCGCATGACGTTAAACGAGACCGTTTTATTGCTGCTGTAGCGATTTTGCTCTTAAGCTGCTTCTGCTAACCTTCGTGACGCCTGTAATGACCCGTGAACTCGCTCATAGTTTCGTTTGTTTCCGCTCAAGGCTTTGCTGAGCCTGCTGACATGACGGGTTCTAATCTCGATTCCGCCTCTTCCGGCAGTGCGCAATTTACGGGGGCAATTCTTCTGATGCTTCTATAAATGCATCTGAGGAATCCGTTCACGAGGATTCTTCCACATATGGTGAAGCTGGAACGCCCATGCTCGCCAATGCCGATGTTGGCGTTTCTTCTTCTGACGATTCTGACGTTGAGGGGGCTGATGCGCCTGCGCCCGCAGCAAATGCCGCAGCACCCCTCGTTGATATCATTGAGGCAGATGCTTTCGGAAACCCCCATTCGCAGATGTATACCACGTTGCTCGACAAGGACGGAAAGGTTGTAGACACGAACGATCCCCACCGCGCGATTGACCAGCGTTATAAGCCTGTTGAGCAAGGTGGGGAAGGTGCTGGCCTTTCAAAGGGCGACAACGTGACGGTTCATTTTCGGATGGCTGCCGTGACGCCGAACAACGCTGATGGCGATGGCCCGGGCGTTCAGGAGGAGACAACCTACTATATGGAGCTTCCCTGGTAACTTGTTGCTGCCAAGCAGCATCGGCTTCGGTATAGATGCGTCTACCGCCTTCGGTGGGCCCTGATGGTGGTAGGGGCCTTTTTCGTCGTAATATTCGCGGTTCTTACGCTGACGCCACAGAGCGCGGCGTGTTCGCCTGTCGAGTAAGCTTTCTCGGCTTCGCTGTTGATTTTCGACTTGGAACCCACCTCCTTTTCTCACATACGTTACGACGTTATGTTGCGTGACGATCAAGCGCTTTTGCGGTTTATTTCCGCATTACGCAAGGTGTTATTTCTGCAGGAAAGGTTTTTATGGGGGATGTCGCCTGTTTTGCGACAAAGGACCACCTTCATGGAAGCGAAAGGGTGCAGTTCGCGGTAGGGAGATTATTTTCGTGATTGGTTTGGCGCTAAGCCATGAACAACGCTACCCAAATCGGCATCGTTAGGATACAGCCGACCGTGGTGATTACATTGATGGCACTGGCGTACGGTGCGTCCTTCTCGTAAATTTGCGCCATTTGCACCGTTGTTGAGGCGGATGGAGTGATGGTGGCAAGAAGCGTAATGAGCAGGATCGACTGGCCGTTTGCCACCAACGTGTCTACGCCGCTGAACTTGAGCACAAGCGTGACTATGGCAGGGATAAGCACTAGCCTGATGAAGGCGACGAGCCAGACGCGCTTGTTGGCTACGATTTGCCGCAAGTCCATGCCTCCGATGATCATGCCCGTTACCAGCATGGCAGCAGGGCCGATCATCTGTCCTACGTCGTAGGTGAAGGTGCCGAAGGGTTCAACAAGCTTGATGCCGAGTACCATGAGCACGATGCCAGCGGCGACAGCAAGCAAGTTGATATTGAACGGAACGGCGCGAACGTCAATGTGATGATTCTCGCTGATAAGGGACTTGCCATGTGTCCAAATCAGGATCGTTTGCACGCTCATGTAGGCAAGCGAGTAGACCACCCACTCGTTGCCCAAGATGAAGCCGACAAGCGGGATGATCAGGTTACCGCAATTCGAGTAGATGCTTGCCGCCCGCTCAATAGGGGAAAGGTGTAGCGGCTTTGCCAGGATTTTCGTCAGGATGATTTGCCCAACCTGGAGCACGATAGCGCAGACAACTGCGAATAGAAAACCTTGCAGTACATCTGGAGTTAAATCAACCTGCGTTGCAGAAATAAAAGCGCACGGGCAGATGGCGTATACAGACAGGACGGAGAGCGTTTTGCTGTCTCCCGTTTTCAGGAGACGAAGGCGCACTAACGCGAATCCGACAGCCATGATTAGGAATAGCGAAGCGATTTTTTCTATAAGCAGGAGAGTGATCATGGTTCTGGATTATACGCCTGCGGCGCAAGGGGTATATGGAGAGGCTAATGAGGCCGATGGTTGTTACCCTGGCATTGGGAACCTACTTCGCTGATGGCTTCGCCAAGCAGGGGATTTCTATTGCTGGTAGATTTTGGCCTTATGCGTCGCCGCAGCCGCCGCAGCCGCGGCTGGCGTTGCTGCAGCAAGGCGCCACAACCGCTAGTTTGCGCCGAATGGCCACGTTCACGTAAGCAAAACAAGCACTAAGCGAATACTGTTTCATGATCATGGGCTGTGCTCGGCGCGATGGCCCTGACAACTGCGGGAAGCCTTCATTTGCGGGCCTTTGTGGTATGTTGACACGAAGCAAACTAAGGCTGAGATGAGGGTAAAGAAGCGGAGGGATGGCATATGGCGAAGATCGGCACCGGCGCCGCCGAGGGCAAGAGGACAGCGTACATCAACGCAAACGTTCTCGATGGAACCGAGGGCATGGAGGTGCTTGAAAACCACGCGGTCGTGGTCGAGGGACGGCGCATCGTTGATGTCACACCTCTAGCCGATGCCGATTTGTCTGGATGCGAGACCTTTGACCTCAAGGGCGCCTATCTCCTTCCGGGCCTCATAAACATGCATGTGCATCTGGCAGGCAACGGCAAACCCCAGAAGAAGCAGCGTGATAACGAGGCGCTGGTAAGGAAAATTATGTCGAACGGTCTTACGCGAGCCGTCGCCTACCGCCTTGTCTCCGAATACGCGCGCCTCGAGCTGCACAGCGGCGTCACCACCATACGAACAGTGGGCGGCCTGGGTGACTTCGACACGCGCGTGCGTGATGACGCCGCGGCGGGAAAGTTGGAGGCTCCGCGCATTCTTGCTGCCAATATGGGCATATCGGTGCCGGGAGGTCACATGGCCGGTTCGGTTGCCATCGCGGCAAATAGCATTCCAGAGGCGCTTGCGCAGGTTGAGACTGCCAGGTTGCAGGGTGTCGATCTTGTCAAGCTCATGATTACCGGCGGCGTCCTTGATGCCAAAGAAAAGGGTACGCCTGGCGAGCTCAAGATGGAGCCGGATATGGTGCGCGCGGTTTGCGACAAGGCGCACGGGCTGGGCTTTATCGTTGCTGCGCATGTCGAGTCAACCGAAGGCGTGCGTGTGGCGCTCGAGTGCGGCGTAGACTCGATCGAGCACGGCGCTGCTCCGACTGACGAGGTGATGAGCTTGTTCAAGGAGGGAAACTCCTTCCTGTGCACTACGCTTTCTCCTGCGCTTCCGTATGCGCTGTTCGATCGCTCCGTCTCTTGCGCAAGCGAGGTCGAGCAGTTTAACGGCAATATGGTCTTCGAGGGCATTATCGCCAATGCCAAGGCAGCCCTGGAGCAGGGGGTTCCTGTGGCGCTTGGCAATGACGTTGGGTGTCCCTGGATCACTCAGTACGATTTTTGGCGCGAGCTGTGCTACTTCGAGAAGTATGTTGGCGTGTCGCGTTCGTTTGCTCTTCATACCGTAACACTGCGCAATGCCCAGCTTGCCGGCATCGACGACATCACGGGCTCAATCGAGGTGGGGAAGGAAGCTGACATGATTGTCACAGCTGGCAATCCGCTGGAGGACCTGCGTGCGTTGCGCACGGTAAAGCACGTCATTCATCGAGGGCACCTCATCGTCAATCCCCGCGTGAAACGCAAGGCCGTAATCGATCGCGAGCTCGACAAGTTCCTCTAGGGGTAAATGGCAAGTTTTGACGAATGGGTAATAGGTGCAAAGACGCCGTGGGGTCTCACCCCCACACGGTGCGCTGCTTGACTGCGTATTCTACGCTGCGAGCGTGCACGGGAGGCGGTTCGCCGGCAAGCCGGCATGTGCAGTGACGACGCTTTGGCGTGCAGGATCCACCTCGGCGCTCGACGAGCTGAGCCGCTACTTCACATTCAGCGGCATGCCGGTAGCCTCTTCGACCTACTGGAACATGATGCTCAACAGCGGCGACGACTCCTTTGGGGAAGATACGCTGCGTCAACTCGGGGAGAACATGGCCTGCTTGGTGAAAGCGACGAGAGCCTGATTTCCAGATGGCCCCCATCTGGAAATCATTGACCTAGCAAACGCCTGCTCTACAGCGGGCGTTTGCTGCATGTAGGCGCCAACCCGTGACACCATTGGAACCACCTCCCGAGGGCGAACGCGATCTCGGGAGGTGGTTCTTCATTCCCCTAAGTGACGTGTCTGCTACGGAACAATTGTCTTGTAATAGGCGCCGAAGTCTGCAAGCGAGTCCACGACGGGCATCATCTGACGACCGAGCTCGGTGAGGCCATACTCAACGCGGGGAGGATTTTCGCCATAGTCGTGGCGAAAGACCAGACCATCATCCTCCATCTGTCGCAGGCTGTCGGTAAGCACCTTCTGAGAGATTCCCTCAAGGTCGCGGCGCAACTCGTTGAAACGCCAGGGGCGTACGCGCAAGTTACGGATAATGAGCAGCTTCCACTTGCCACCAATGAGCGCTACCGCCGTTGCGACTGGACATTCCGGGAGCTCCTCTTTTGCCATCATGACAGACCCAACTTCCTTGACCTCGGTTTCATAAAAAGGCACGCAGTTACAAATATGTGCGTACTCGTATTTGCATGCGCTTTTGCGTTGAATATATCTCACGCAGGAGATGCCTGCAAGGCAAATCAACCCCAAGAGAGGAGCCGTTATGGCTAATTATGCAAGGACCCACATCGGTAACGAGGGCCGTGTCGAGCTGCACGAAGTGCTCGGGCTTACCGGGGCAGAGGTGAGTGTCAACAACCTTCCCGCCGGCGCTGGCGTTCCGTTCGTCCACGCACACAAGGAAAACGAGGAGATCTATGGCGTGCTCGAGGGCGCAGGATCGGCCACGATCGACGGTGAGGATATCGAGCTTGCGGCCGGCGACTGGCTGCGCATTTCTCCCGCTGCGCACCGCCAGCTTCGTGCCGCGTCCGACTCGGGCATCACATACGTCTGCATTCAGGTCAAGCAGGGCTCCCTTGGTGCCTTCACGGCCGATGACGCCATCATGTGCTAATTCGCGATCAGTGTGCAAGGGGCCAACGGGCGGGGCTTCATTGGCCCCTTGCACAAATCTGTTGGCGCGATACCCCAAGATTGCCCGGAGGTTGCCAAACGAAAAGCCCCTGACCCGTTTATGCAGTTCAGGGGCTCGGAAACGCTAGATATCTGCTACTCCCACTCAATAGTTAGAAACTATCTCCAGTTTGTTCCAGTTTGCCGCAGTTTGCTCCAGTTCGTCCCATTTACATCCAGTCTCAAAAATTGCCGCGAATCCATGGGGTCAAATTTTGGTCACGGTTTTTCGGGTCATCCGAGGCATTTTCGTAGGTCACGGTGGGTCATGGGAAACTGCGAGCACTAACTGATGGACACTTGGACGTTGTATGCCAAGGGAGGGCAGGGTAGAGAAGCCCCTACAGGCCCCAGTAGCTACGATGGATCCCCGATCTTCGACTTGTACAGCTCGATCAGAAGCTCTGAGCAGTCAATGCCCGCTGCCTCAAAAACGATCTTCAGCGTTTCGATTTTCACATAAGTTGAGCTTCCAGGATTGAAGTAGATTCCCTCGCCAACTTTGAAGCAATAGTCGCTTTCCTTCCGTGAGAAATACCTTCCCGGGAAGTCCGAGCCCTCAGGGACGAACTTATGGAAGACGACTGGATCAAGCTCGTAAACCATAGAGAGGACGCCGCAGATCATGTCAACCCAGGTCTTCGCCGTGAAGCGAGATCCCATGAAGCTGTATGCGGCGATCTGCCTGCCGGTAAACGAGAAGTCATCGTCGAGGGCATGTTCCTCGTAGGCGTCGTTGCCCCACTCGAAGTCGGACTCAATGGGTGGCCAAAGCTCAAGGAACTTCCTCTTCATGAGCTCGTTGCGAGCCTTCAGCTGCTCCTCGCCCCAGGCCTCTTGCTGGCAGACGAAGCCGTTGATCCTGAAGCCAGACTGCTTGAAGCCGTTCTCCATGTCCCGCTTCTCGACAAAGCGCCTGTTGCTGTATTTGGAGTTGTATGCGGTAAGCGTCAGATTCGCCATGCTGTTCAGCCATCTTGCGTGGATTTCTGTGAAGTCGTCGCCCAAATCCTGCTGCCAGCTTGTCGAAAGCGTCTGGGGCATGATGTGCTCAATGCTGAAAGACTCATTACGAAGGTTGTCGACGACGTTGACCCTTTCGAGGCTGTCTCCGTTTTCAAGACGATCGAAGAGATAGTACTTGTAACCCGCGATCCTGTAGAAGTCCCTCTCTTCGAACGCCTGCATGAACTCGGCGTCATCTGGGAAATGTCCGCTGCCCTCCTTGGAGAGAAGAACCTTGTTCAACACGTCAGGATACGAACCGCCGTCCTTGACGCCTCTCAGGACCTCGCTGTGTAGGGTCTCGAAGACCTTGTTGAGCGCATTGGTGGGAACCTTGCAGACCCAGCGCCTGAAAAGGTAGGTCTCGACGGATTTGAGCGCCTCGATCACCTGCTGGTCGCTGATTTCTCCACAGCGTCTGTATTCGAACAGATTCAGAGTGAACGGGTTCATGACGCTCATGTCCAGCAGAATAAGTCGCCTCAAAACCGCATCGAGCCTATGGTTTCCGGAATCGGCGGCGTTAATCGCCTTGTAATGCTTTGAGTACTTGAGAAGCTCCTCAAGCAGGACTTTCGTATCGAACGCCTCCGCTTTTACATAGTCCTTAAACACGGAATAGACCTTCTTGATTGCGGGGGTCTTCCTGCGGACGGCAGCAAGCCAATCACGAGCAAATGAGCTTACGTCGTAGCCGGTGTTCTTCTCGATCTCGTTCCAGTACTGCTCGTAATACTCTTCCTGCATTTGGGCATCGAGGCCCATGAGGATGAAGTTGCGGATCTTGTCGCCCTCGTTCAGGTCGAGGCCTGTCGAGTTGAGGCTCTCGAAGATTCGCTGGGCGTCGTCCTCTTTGTCGAGCTTGATGTCGATGACCATCAGACGCTCGATGGCGTCGCGCAGCTGGTCGGCTGTCAGCTTCGTCTTGTCGATTCGGCCGCAGAAATAGATGAAATTCTGGGTTACGTTGGAGTCCTGGATGAACTTCTCCGCGTCGGCGGAGTAGATTGCCTCAAAGGCGGCCTGGTCGTCCTTGATGAGCTTCAGCTTTAGCTTTCGCTCGGACTTATGCCATTTGTCGATGAGGTATTCCTCGTTGATCATGTCGGCCAGATCGCTGTCCTCGGAGGCGATGGTGCCTTCCCTGAGCTTACTCACGAGGGCAAGCAGAAGAAGATATGACGTGGTGATTCTTTGCTGGCCATCGATGACGATGCGTGTGTCGGGGCCATCCGCCTTGGAGACGATGCTTCCAAAGAAATGGCTCTCTACGCTTTCGGAAATGACGTCCTCGAGGTCGTCAAACAATTGCTTGCAGTTTTCGATCTTCCAGTCGTAGTTGCGCTGATAGACGGGGATCACGAACCTAGTCTTTGTGCCCTCGAGAAGATTCAGTAAATATCGCTCTTCGCCTTTCAAATGCTTTCCTTTCAAGAAGAATATAAGTCGAAAATCATGATGCGGATTCTGGTTGTATCCCCAGGTTTTCCTTCAAATACATACTTGCAGTCGAATTCATTTTCTCGCAGCTCGTTTAAGCTGACGCAGCAATCGTCTTCGCTTAGAGCTTCCTTCGCGGCCTGCAGCACTCCCTTGAAATCTTTATTCCTGGAAAAAATCAGCAAGGCGGTTTTCGAGTCTCTCCAAGTCAAATAGCCCAAAAGCTGTTCAATGGCCGCCGTAAAATTCTTCTGCCCTTTCCATATCTTACATTCGGCAACAAATGCGGCCCTGTTCTTTTCCTCAATGCTTATGTCAGTTTTACCCTTGTTCCTGAACGTTTCGCCCGTTGCTCGACCTTCGTATTGGCAATTCAGGGGAACAAGAGCGAGATTCCTGAGAGCCTCCTCGTCTAAGTTCGCATAGGTAGCCGGCGTTCTCTCGCAAGTTGCATAGCAGTTCCGAATGATATCGAGGATTTCTTCATATATGACATCACTGATATAGCAGTTCGGTTCGGGACTCTCGGACTTCGACTCGAGGTGGAGCTTCTTCCTCAGAGCGATGCTTCCGTCGACGTTTTTCTTCGGCTCAACAGGGATCTCCAATTCCGCGAATAGATTGGATAGCTTTTTTGAGAGGTTCTCCCGTTTGGTCAAAGCGGATTCGATACTTGATGAAAGCCTCGAATTGTATGCGGCAATATCTCGAGCGAGATACTCAATGCCAGAGCGAATAGACTCGGATTGGGAGTTCAACTCTGACGCGATTTCTTTTCCGCTTGGAGCGTCGGCGTTGCTGTAGATCTGCCGTTCGGATTTAAGTACCACGTATCCTTTTTGCACCTCTATGCTTGGATATCCTGAAAGGGAGAAAGCACTTGCTCTGCACCTAAAGAGATCAACATTGCCGTGATACGGATACGCAAAACTAACGCGCACCCCATCGACTTCAACGTAATCCCTTCCGCACATCCGGCGCTCGAAGGGATCGTACAGATATTTCGAAATCTTACAACGCTCTTGCTTCCGCATGGAGGGATCTTCTTCACCGAGAGACAGGCTCTCGAAAGTGTACTTTTCAAGAAAGTACGCGACCAAATAGTCGTGGCTGTTGCCAAGCAGCTGGTCATCGGACAACGAGTCGATCTCTCTATTGAGATTTGTATCGTTGCTAGCAAGCAAGTCAGCTAGGTATTTATCAGAGAAAGGTCTCTCAATTACAGTCATTAGCAATTACCTTCCCAACTCATTGAATCGATCGAAGAAAGTCTTGAGTCGGTCGAGCACGCGCGCTTTCATATCCGCATAGGCATTGGCAGGGGCAAAGCGGCTCGGCTTCTTGGTCATGAGGCTTGCCACCTCGGTGCCGCTCTCGGGAACGCCGCCATCTACGAAAGCATTGGCCATGAACTCACGCGTTGCCGCATCATCCAGGGTCTCCTCCTCGATGATGGAGGAAAGCTCGCGTTCCTTGGCCTCGGCCAGGTATTTCTCCCAGTCGGCCGTGACATCGTTGCTGGAGTCCAGGCTGTCGATGAATGCCTCGATAAGGTCCTTCTTATTGCGTAGCTCGTAGCTCGCGCCAATCGCACGCTCGATGTCCCCGATGATCATCTTGTCAGTGCAGTTCGAGTCGTGATACTTCTGCACGAGCATCAGCACGTAGTCGATGTTGATATCGACCTGCTTCAGCAACTCAACCTCGAAGACAAGGTCGTCGTTGATGATCGTGGCATCTTCCTTTTGCTTGCGCCACTTCTGGTACAGGTCCGTATACACGCTGCGATAGTCCTGCTCGTCGCGTGGGCTCAACGTGTCGTCTGCCGCAAAGTCATCAAAGGCCGTGAGGATGTTGCGCAAGCGCAGAATCACGCCAAACAGACGGATGAAAGCCTTCTCGGCCTCCTCGCCCAAAAGAGCGTTGCCGTTGGGAACCGCTTCCAGAGGGAACTGCTCGCGCAACTGAGCCAAACGCTCGCGGTACTCGCCCAGATACTCCGCGTACGGCTTGAGCAGCACAACGCCGCCGGCCTCCTTGTCGCCAAAGAGGCTAATAGCATGGTTAACGCGATCCTCAAGATTGCGGAAGCAGACGATGTTGCCGTAGGTCTTCACGGAGTTGAGAATGCGGTTGGTGCGGCTAAACGCCTGGATAAGACCATGGTCGCGCAAGTCTTTGTCAACCCACAACGTGTTGAGCGTCGTGGCGTCAAAGCCCGTCAGGAACATGTTGACCACGATGGTCAAATCAACCTGGCGCTTCTTCATGCGATCAGACAGGTCCTTGTAGTAATTCTGGAAGCCCTGGGAACTCGTATCGAAGCTCGTGGAGAACATCGCGTTGTAGTCCACGATGGCATCTGCAAGGAAGTCTCGGCTCGGCGTGTCCAAGCTCTCCACATCGAAGCTCTCGTCGGGTAGGCCGCAGCCATCGTCGGCCTCGTTAGGGCCAAAGCTGTAGATAATCGCCACCTTCAGCCTCTCGCCGCCGCGCTCCTCCTGGATGCGCTTGAAAGCGGTGTAGTACACCTTGGCCATGTCGATGCTCGCCGTGGCGAGGATGGAGTTAAAGCCCATGACGCGCGTGCCCTTAAAGGAGTAGCCGTGGCTGCGCTTGGTCTTCTGCGCAAAGTGGTCGAGGATATAGTTGGTCACCAAATCAACGCGGGCCGCCGCTTTGTAGGCTCCCTCGCGGTAGATGTCGTAGACCTTCTGGTCCTCGTACTGATCGCGCTCCCGAATGGTCTGGATGTAATCCACGCGGAAGGGCAGCACGTTCTCGTCGCGAATGGCATCCACGATCGTATAGGTATGCAGCTTGTCACCGAAGGCCTGCTCGGTAGTGCGCAAGTTGAAGTTGCGCCCGCTGCCGGCATTGTCGGCAAAGATCGGCGTGCCCGTGAAGCCAAACAGATGGTAGTTCTTGAAGTGCTTGGTGATGGCCACGTGCATCTCGCCGAACTGGCTGCGATGGCACTCGTCGAAGATGATGACGCAATGCTGCGCATAGACCTCATGCCCCTTGTTCTTCTTGATAAAGCAAGCGAGCTTCTGGATAGTGGTCACCAGGATGCGGCAGTCAGGGTTGGCCAGCTGCCTTGCGAGCACTGCCGTTGATTCGCTGCCGTCAACCGCGCCCTTCTCGAAGCGGTCGTACTCGCGCATGGTCTGGTAGTCGAGGTCCTTGCGGTCCACGACAAACATGACCTTGTCCACACCTTCCATCTGGCTGGCGAGCTGTGCTGTCTTGAAGCTGGTCAGGGTCTTGCCCGATCCCGTGGTATGCCATACGTAGCCACCGGCGCGCAGGGTGCCGAGCATGTCCTTGTTGTTCTCGCTGACGAGAATGCGGTTCAAGATGCGCTCCGTAGCCACGATCTGATACGGGCGCATGACGAGCAGCTTCTCTTCGACGTCAAAGACGCAGTACTTCGTGAGGATGTTGAGCAATGCGTGCTTGGCGAAGAAAGTCGCGGTGAAGGGCACGAGGTCGTAGATGGGCATATTGTCAGCAGCGGCCCACCAGCTGGTGAACTTGAAGCTGTTCGAGCTCTTCTTGCCGCGCGTCTTCTTGCCAGCACGCTCCTCGATGGCGGAGAAGCGAGTGGTGTTGGAGTAGTACTTGGTGTGCGTGCCGTTGGAGATGACGAAGATCTGCACGTACTCGTACAGCCCGCAGCCGGACCAGAAGCTATCACGCTGATAGCGCTCTATTTGGTTGAAGGCCTCCTGGATGGCGACGCCGCGGCGCTTGAGCTCGACATGGACAAGCGGCAAGCCGTTGACCAGCACCGTCACGTCGTAACGGTTGTCGTAGCTTCCCTGCTGCGCGTACTGGCTCATCACCTGCATGCGGTTGTTGTGCACGTTGCGCTTGTCGATGAGGGAGACGTTGCGAACCGAGCCGTCATCCATGCGGAGCGCATAGACGTGGTCGCGCTGAATGCGGCGCGTCTTCTCGACGATGCCGTCGTTGTCCGCGGCGATCCAGCCCTTGAACAGGCGTGCCCATTCCTTGTCGGAGAAGCTGATGCGATTCAGAGCCTCCAGCTGCATGCGAAGGTTGGCGATGAGTTCCTCTTCGCTGGAAACGACGAGACGTTCATACCCCTGGCGGCAGAGCTGTTTTACAAAGGCGTCCTCGAGCTGTGCCTCCGACTGATAGGCAGACGAGCGGCGTTGCTGCTTGGGCAGCGCCGAGCAAACCGTAGCCTGACCGCCAAATGCCATGACGTCGAAATCGACGCTACCCGAGAGTTCGTCAGCAAGCGACAGCCCGAGCTCCGGCTCAGGCACACTCGTGTATTCGTAATTTACCTCGCTCATGCCACTTTCTCCTTGAAGTTCAAGAGCTTGTCGCGATAGTAAGCATATTGCTTGCGCCGTGCCTCAATCTCCGCAGGAAGACCCTGAGAAATATCGTTGACCAAAGCATCGAACTTATCAAGGTTGATTGCTATCTGACGCTGTTCCTCAAGACTTGGCAATGGGATTGGAAAGTTTTCCAACATCTTCTTGCGAATAGATGCAACAGAACTCGAAACGCAATTCGTCATAATGTAGTCGTAAAAACGTGCGCTCAGCACATGAAAGAAAAACCGTGAATCAAGCAATTCCTTATTTGGACTCATCCGATATGCACGCTGGTGAAGGGCGTATTTGCCTTCGACATAATGAAACACCTTCCCAACGCCTGCGCCATCACCGGCAGTGATAATTGCTGTTTCATCAAAATCATATGTATTCAGGCGAAGCGGGAGTACACCTCGCGCATAGAAGGCAAACTCTCCGCCCTCGACTGCATCTTTCGTGTCGTGACTTCCGGTTCCGATTACTGCAAGTTTGGACAATGGCGCATAATCCGAGATGATGCTGTCAATAATCTGATTGCGGTAATAAGCGTACTGCGCCTTACGCGCCTCCAGCTCCGCCTCCAGCTCCGCGAAGGAGTCTAGCACCCGAACGATTTCCTCCTGCACTTCCATCGGCGGAACCGGGATGCGAGCTTGCCCGACTCCTTTTGCCGAAATGGAAGATATTTTACCGCTGGAGATGAACCGTCTAAGTTGATCGTGATAAGAACGAGTTCTGCAATAATATGAAACGTATTTAGGGTTCAAGCTGTGGGAATAAATATAACAAGCATCATGGACCGCCACCTCCCCGTCGCCGAGCCAAGCAACGGCAATGCCAATATCTTCGACAGCCTCACCGGCTCCCACGATCACGACGTCGCCTGGCGAAGCGTATCGAAGCTTCGGGGCCATATCCGTGCGAACATGAGATTTTGCACGGTCGGCCCAAATCCCGTAATGGGTGTACAGCTCCCCGTAATGAATGCAAGGTATACCATCCTCGACAGCGTCCTTGTGGCAAAAACGCTTGCCCCTCGTAAGCACACCGACCTCGGACAGAGCCCTATATTCCACCCCATCGGGGCAGAGGCGCCCAATCAGCTCGTCAATCTTGCTCATAGCTAGGCTTCCAAATCTGCGACGATGGCGTCGATCTTACGGCGAAGCTCTTCCTCGCGGGCGACGATGCGGGCGATCTCTGCGTTGAGCTCGGCGATATCGATTTCCTCGCGCTCGTCCTTCTTCTCGACGTAAGAGCTGACGGACAGGTTCGTGTCATTCGCCAAGATCTCGTCATTGGCGACGCACTTGGCAAAGTGCTCCTCTTCCTCGCGTGAGCTGATGGCAGCCATGATGCGCTCGATGTTCTCTGGCATCAACTTGTTTTTGGAATCACGACGCTCAAATTGCTCGCTCGCATCGATAAACAGCACATCGCTTGTGGTCTTGTTCTTCTTGAGCACGATGATGCAGGTAGCAATGGTGGTACCAAAAAACAGGTCAGCCGGAAGCTGAATAACTGCCTCGACAAAGTTGTTGCGCACCAGATAATCGCGGATTTTGCCCTCGGCACTTCCACGGTAGAGCACGCCAGGGAACTCGACAATAGCAGCCGTGCCCTCAGTAGAAAGCCAGTTCAACATATGCATCGTGAAGGCAAGGTCTGCTTTGCTGGCGGGTGCCAAGACACCTGCAGGGCTAAAGCGCGCATCATTGATGTTAAGCGGATTGGTCTTGCCTTCCCACTTAATCGAATAGGGAGGATTTGAAACGATGGCATCGAACGGCTCATCGTCCCAATGGGCAGGCTCCTTGAGTGTATCGCCCAACGCGATGTCGAACTTATCGAAGTTCACATCGTGCAAGAACATGTTGATGCGTGGAAGGTTGTAAGTGGTCAGGTTGATCTCCTGGCCAAAATAGCCGTTGCGCACGTTTTCCTTGCCCAGGATCTTTGCGAACTTAAGGAGCAGGCCACCGCTGCCGCAGCAAGGGTCGTATACCTTGTTCACGCTCTTGCGATCGCCGATGACGATACGCGCCAAAAGCTCGCCCACCTCCTGCGGGGTGAAGAACTCGCCGCCGGACTTGCCGGCGTTTGAGGCATACATAGTCATGAGGTATTCGTACGCATCGCCAAAGGCGTCGATGGAGTTGTCTTGGAAGGCTCCGCCAAAATCGAGCGAACCAATCTTCGAGATGAGCTTCACGAGCTTCTTGTTGCGCTCGATAACGGAGTTGCCGAGCTTGGCGCTGTTGACGTCCATATCGTCGAAGAGGCCCTTGAGGTCGCCCTCGGACTCCGCACCAACGGCAGAACCCTCAATGTTCTTAAACACCTGGGAAAGCAGCTCATTAAGATCCCGCCCATCCTCCGTCAAGCGCATGCCATCCTTGTCAACACGCTTGAGGATGTTGCAGAAGAGCTCGCTCGGGAGAATGAAGAATCCTTTCTCCTTGACGGTTTCCTCGCGGCCCCACTCAGCCTGCTCATCTGGCATGGAGGCGTAGTCGAAGGAAGGATCGCCTTCCTGATCGGCGAGATAGGCGCAAAGGTTCTCCGAGATGAAACGGTAGAACAAGGTACCCAGGACGTACTGCTTGAAGTCCCAGCCATCGACGCTGCCGCGCAGGTCATCAGCTATGGACCAGATAGCCCTGTGCAGCTCAGCGCGCTGCTGCTCCTTAGTTGTATTGGCCATGCTACTAGCCCCTCTCAATATTAGAAAGCTCGTCGATCATGCATTTTCGGACCAACGTGCTGAAGCTCATGCCGCGGAGCTCCGCGGCCTCTTTGGCGCTATCCCGAAGGTTCTTCGGGATGCGAATGGTGATGGCCGTCATCTCGCCATCGACCAGGTATTGCTGGATGTCGGTCGCGTCGGCACCGCTCTTAATCAGTTCCTTGTAGCTCATCGCATGGTTCCTTCCGTGTGTATGCGAAGTGCAATACAAATGAAAGTATATCACTGACCAGGGCGAAGTACTTGGCTATCAGCTAATAGCAGCCCATTTGTATTGTAAATAGTTGCAGGTGGTTGGCGTGTCCCGCGTATTGGACAGTGGAGGGGGCATACCCACCTACCGCGTCGAATTAACGGGGCGGTAGGCTTGAGAGCGAGTCATGAGGAACGGCCAATAAAGTACGGAAGAGCCCCAGGCGAAACCGAGCTGTCGGCCTTCGCAGGACCGGTCTTGCCAGTATCGCCTCCGCAGTGAAGACGAATGGTGTCAAGCGCCCTTAGCGTTCACGTGCAAGTCGATGCAGGAGCGGGGGCGTTTCTGGCTATATTGCCGAGTCGGCATGCCGCCGCAAGCTCTCAGCGCAACCTTGCCAACCCTCGAATTGCCACTTTCTTTTTCGGTGGCCGATGAAACCGAGTCTTCGTCATGCAGGCAATCGCTTTGGTCGCCTCGTTCAGCCCAACCGTTTTCGGCTCGAATTCACGCTCATAGTAGGCACGCCGTCCAGCCATCCCTAGCTCATTGCGCAGACCCCCATGCCGGGATGTCCTCCTTCGCCTTCCTTGGCTCCGCCACACTCGTTCAGAACCAGGCTCTTCGGGCAAGGCGCGAAAAACTTTTGCTGCGCAAAGCTCGGGCCCTGCCGGGTTTTCGCTTGATTCCTTGCCCTCGGCCAGAACCTGAGCGGCTTCCGGATCACAAGGTAGGCCAAAGGGGCCGGCCACGAACAAACGGAGGTCATCATGAGCAATTTCGAACTTCAGGAGAAGGCAGTCAAGGCAGCCACCCGCTTCATCGAGCGCAAGGGATACGAGCTTCTCGAGGCCGGTTGGACTTCCCCCGAGGGAACCCAGATCGACCTGGTCGCCAACGACGAGGACACCCTGGTCTTCATCGACGTCACCGCAACCGAGTACGGCGAGGGCGGCAGGGTCAAGCGCGGCGACCTTGAGATCGCGGCAGCGTCCTGGCTCGCAGGCAACTCGCCCGACGGCGACATCCAGGTCCGCTTCGACATCATCGACATGCTGGTCGTGAGCACCGACAGGGCACTCCTGAGGCACCACATCAACGCCTTCAGCTGCGGGGTCGAGTAACCGACCTCCATCCCAGCCCCCGCTGGAGGGGCTCTTCCGCATCTTTATCGGTCGTTTCCCATGATTCGCTCAGCGGCCGCGAGGACGTGGTGCTTAGCTCCTCAGTCCTTTCAGCGACCTTGCGCACAGCTGCGCGATCGGCTCCTCCATGCGCCCCCTGAGCTCCCTGGCGGCGTCGGCCGACCCCGTTTTCTCCAAAGCGTCGAACTCCTGGGCCAGCTTGCCGGGGATCTCTTCGGCGTAGAGCGCCAGCAAGTCGCGGCAGCCCTCGGCGGTTATGCCGAATCGTTCGAGGCCGCACTGCTCGACCAGCTTGGCGAGGTCGTTTGTCGAAACGCGGCCTGCGCGGTTCTCGCCGCCGATGGACATGGCGAGCTTGGGCGGCTTGACCTTCAACCTCGTCCCCTCGACGTAGGGGGCGATGGATGCCACGTCGTACATGGGCGCCAGCCTGTGCGACCCGTCGGCGGCAAGCATGATGGAGTAGTTCTTGGCGTGCGCGTCCGTCGCCGCGAGCAGGTAGTTGAGGAAGAGCATCTGCAGGAAACCCGCGGCGTTTGCCTGGGCGGTGGGCCCGGTCGAGGTGAGAAGCCCCAGCACTTCGGAGCAGTTCGGCCCGCCGTACATGGTGTACTTGTTGTCGGGAAGGCATCCCAGGGCCTGGCAGAGATCCTCCTGATGGAGCCTCGTCACGCTGTCCCCCTCGACCAAGCGGTCGTAGCGCTCGATGGCGATGGCGGGCTCCACGCCGCTCTTCAGGATGTGGGTGGTTGCCGCAGAACCCTCGCAGGAGTACCACCTGCCGTCCATGCGCCGCAAGGCGAACTTGCTCTGCTGGCCGCCGAGGCTCCAATGCTCGTTGCTGGCGATCCAGCCGGCGCCATCCTGGCGGCCTATTGCCAGCCTCCGGGCGATTTCGGCGCCGCTCACGGCGACGAGGCGCTCGTCGCGGCAGGCGTCGGAGCCCTGGGGGACGAACTGCACCGCGCCGGGGCAGTCCAGGCCGATGACGCCGAGGAGCGCGAAGGGGTTGTTGGGGGAGATGCCGGCGTCGGCGGCGACGTGCCTTCTCGCGGCCGGGTCCTCCGGCAAAAGCCCCCAGAGGTAGGGCAGCACGACCTTGTCCCGGTAGGGCCTGGTGGAAAGCGGCATGGACGACGACAGCGGAACGCTGCGGTAGCCTCTCTCGTAGGCGAAGGAAAGCGAGCCGGCCCCGTCCTGGGAAAGGGTTCCTGCGAGCTTGCCGGCGATGAGCACGTCGAGGATGCCGGCCGTCATCGCGCACCTCCCGTCAGGATGGAGAGAGCGCCTGCGGAGGCATCGTCGCGAGCCGCAGGCCCTCCGATACCCAACTGCTCAGCTTGCGGCTCATCTGAGGGGTTCCCGGCGGTCAGCTCCAGCTCCAGCCCCAGGGCCCCGAGCACGGCGGTGAGCTTGTCCAGCTGCACGCCAGGGTTCTGTCCCAGCTCCAGCGACCAAAGGCAGCGCTTCGACACGCCCGCGGCCTCTGCCAGCTGAGCCTGGGTCATCCCCAATTCAGCGCGCCTGTCCTTTATGGCGTAGCCTATCTCCAGCGCGTCGACCATGGATGTCCTCCCATCTCGGGTGAATTATTCTTTCGCATCATTTTGCGATTATAATAGTTCGCAACATTATGCGTTTGGCGGTATGTTCCTGGAATCCGTCATTGCGCGACGGATATCCGTCGCGTGGCGACCGGAATGCTCCATGACCCGCTCCCATACACAAAGATAGCACCCATGATGCAGTGCGCCATGGGTGCTA
>OLPG01000471.1_pt1 | contig 39699 bp, 33 predicted proteins | sample 1672311 | NCBI WGS metagenome assembly OLPG01 (sample SAMEA3136670, study PRJEB25190) | human gut metagenome | biome: human gut; feature: human-associated habitat; material: faeces | place: Austria | collected 2013 | reverse complement strand
TTCTCTTTTCTGGGCGTGTTCAGCTTTCAAAGTGCGCAAAGAATTTTACGTTACCGGAATATAATTCGGGCCGCCTTATGCGGCCCGTTTTTTTGCATTATGAACGAGAAAGGCCCCATGCCCTGTCTCCAATCGAACGTTCGTTCTTGGACGCAGGGCATGGGGCCTTTGGTTGGTCGAGCTCGTTATTTCTTGAGATCCGACACGATGCTCAACGTATCTTGGGCAATCATGAATTCCTCGTTGGTTGGAATCACGATGATTTTAACCGGGGAATCGTCACGGGAAATGAAACGCTCTTTGCCGTGGTAATCGCGGCGGTTCTTCTCCTGGTCAAGGATAATTCCCAGCGGCTGCAGACCTGCGAACACGATGCGTCGCATGCGGTCGCAGTTTTCGCCGACGCCCGCGGTAAGCACGATAGCATCGCAGCCGGCCATTTCAACGAGATATTGACCGAGGTATTTACGAATGGAGTGCGCGTACATCTCATAGGCGAGCACTGCACGTTCATTGCCTTCTTCGGCGCCCTTGCGAACGTCGCGCATATCGTTACTGATGCCAGAAACGCCCAACAGGCCCGATTTCTTATTCATGAGCTCATTGATTTGAGGTGGCGTAAGGTCTTCGGCTTCTTCCAAAAACGGAATGATGGCCGGGTCGATGGCGCCACAACGCGTGCCCATCATAAGGCCGTCGAGCGGAGTGAATCCCATAGACGTGTCAACGGCGATGCCGTGGTCGACAGCAGAAATCGAGCAACCGTTGCCCAGGTGGCATGTGATGATCTTCAAATCTTCGATTGGCTGCCCCATGAGGGCTGCGCAGCGTTGCGCGATATAGCGATGCGACGTTCCATGTGCGCCGTATTTGCGAATCTGATGCTTCTCGCACAGTTCGTATGGCAGCGGATACATGTACGCCGAAGGCGGGAGCGACTGGAAGAACGACGTGTCGAAAACGGCCACCTGCGGCATGTCGGGAGCCGTTCTCTCGCATACGTTGATGCATTTGAGCGCGGGCGGGTTGTGAAGCGGCGCCAACGTGCAGAGGCTTTCAATTTTCTTGATGACATCGGGCGTGATGAGCACCGAGGAGTCGAAAAAATTGCCACCATGCACGATGCGATGCCCGATGGCGTCGATTTCATTAATGGAATGAATGGTCGAACGCTCGCTGTGGCACAGCGCATCGAACACGACGGCCAGGGCCTCTTCGTGGTCGGCCATGTATTGAGCAAAGATGCGTTCGTCTTTGTCGGCGCCGTGCTTGATATAGGAATCTTTGCTTCCGACGCGCTCGCACAGGCCCTTGGCGAGCATTTTATTGTTTTCAGTGTCGATGAGCTGGTATTTCAATGAAGAAGAACCAGCATTGATGACGAGAATTTTCACAAAGTTCCCCCGTGTCGAACGATTTTAGAGAGCAGGCGATCCAGAGTTCATCGGGGCGCCGCCCAAAACGTGCACATGGATGTGATGAACCGATTGCTGGGCGTCGTCGCCGGTGTTGACGATGACGCGATAGCCGGTTTTATTGATGCCCTTGATTTCCGCGATCTTTTTCACGGTATTGAAAAGATGGCCCATAAGGTCGTCTGGCAAACCGTCGCCAATGTTGGCGAAATGCTGCTTAGGGATGATGAGCGTATGCACGGGCATTTGGGGTTCAAGGTCGTCGAACGCAATAACCTTGTCGTCCTCGTATACTACGCTGGCAGGAATTTCGCCAGCGGCAATTTTGCAGAATACGCAGTCGGTCATATGCCATGCTGCCTTTCTCGCGCAATGCGCGCATTGAGAGAGTTTTATGCACTTTAGTGTAATGCAAATGCTAAGAATACTACGAAAGAGTGCTGTCAGTGGTCGCATCGTCGGCGGGAGCGTCGAGCTGGCCCATAAGCACATCGACTTTTTGTTGGGCGTTCGCGAGTCGGGCCTGCAGATCGGCAAGCAGCGCGACGCCTCGTTCGTAGGCTTTTAGGCTCTCCTCGAGTTCGAGAGAGTTGCTCTCAAGCGTGGTGACCGTGGCATCGAGCTCCGCCATGGCTTCGCGAAAAGTCAGGTCGCTCACCTTTTTCGGCTCGGTTGCGGTGGTGGTGTCGGTCATGAGTCGCTCCTTTCAGAAGCGCGAATGGAATCGACGGTTGCGCAGATGCTGCCGTCGGCAACGGTTACTTCAAAGGTATTGCCGGGTGAAAGCGCCGAGGCATGCTTCACGATGCGGCCTTCCCCGTCGCGTGCTATTGCATAGCCGCGGGAAAGCGTTGCAAGTGGCGATAAATCGTGGAGACGCCCTGCCTTCAATGCTACTTCATGCTGCGCGGGGGTGAGGATTTTCGAGGAAACTTCACGAAGCCTGTCGCATTGCGCAGAAAGGCGCAGCGTATCTCGATCGAGCGAAGCGGTGGAGCTGCGAAGCCTCGAAGAGTAGTTTTCGAGCTTTGCGGAAGCGCGATCGAAGGCAGCTGGCTTTACGGAAAGCCGCGAGGCATATGCTGCAAGGCGGGTTTTGTCTCGCTCGATATTGGCTGGAAGAGCCCGAGAGAGCCTGTCGTGCACTATGTCGAGCGTGATAAGGTCGCTTGCGAACATCGACCGAGGGTCTTTGAATATGGGTCGCGTGGCGTATCGGTCGAGCGAAAGCGTTGCATGCTGGATTCGCTGCTGCTGACGCTGCGCGATATACTCCCCCATTGATCGCAGCTGGGCTGCGAGCTGCGACGTTTGCACGGTGACCGCTTCGGCGGCGCCGGTGGGCGTAGAAGCGCGCAAGTCTCCAACTAAGTCGGCAATTGTGGTGTCGGGTTCGTGCCCGATGCCCGTTACGACGGGAATGGGGCATTTCACAATGGCGCGGGCGAGCTGTTCGTCGTTGAAGGGCATGAGATCTTCGTAGCTGCCGCCACCGCGTACGAGCAATATGACTTCGACGCGGGCTCGAAAGCACGCGCGCATGCCTTCGACGATGTATTCGGGAGCACGCGCGCCTTCGACCGGAACGCCTGCAACATAGATATGCGCAAGGGGAAACCTGCGGCGCGTTGTGCGCAAAACATCATGGATGGCATCGCCGCGTGGCGAGGTCACTACGCCGATTTTCATGGGATACGCGGGCACGGGAACTTTTCGTTCGGGTGCCATGAGACCTTCTGCTTCAAGCTTGCGCTGGAGTATGGCGACCTGCTGGCGCAGCATGCCCTCGCCCGCCACGGAAATGGCGAACACCTGGAAGTGCATGCGCCCTTTTTTCGGGTAGAGCGAAAATCGACCGACGAGTTCTACCATCATGCCCACTTCGAGCGTGATGCCGCATTTCTCGAATCGATCGTGCCACATCTGGCAGGGCAGCGTGCCGGTCTCGTCTTTCAACGTGAAGTATGCGTTGGCATACCCCGGTTTCACATTGACTTCCGAGACCTCGCCGAGCACGCGCAGCTTCAGCTTCTCAAGCGAGCCCTTGGCAACATCAAGCGCCTCGGAGATGCTCAAGGGCTTTTTCTCGTCATCGCCCTGTTGTTGTTCGACTTGCGAAGCGAGCATGGGCGATTAGTCTTCCGAACGCGTCGAAAGCACCATGTAAATGAGCTGCAGAAGCGAGGTGAGCGCGGCAGCAACATACGTAAGCGCGCAGGCACGAAGCACGTTGGAGGCGCCTGCGAGTTCGGCACCGTTCATGCCAGAGGCTTTCAGATACGTGAGGCCACGGCGCGATGCGTCAAACTCAACGGGCAGAGTGACGAGCTGGAACAGCAGCGTGGCTGCGAACATGATGATGGCAAGCTTGATGAATGCGCCGCCGGCGGCACCTGCGAACAGGCCAATCATAAAGATGATAATCCATGCGTTTGAGCACAGGTTAACGACGGGAACAAGCGCGCTGCGGAACTTCATCATGCCGTATCCCTCGGCATGCTGGGTTGCGTGGCCCATTTCATGCACTGCGGTTGCAACTGCAGTGATGGAGGTGGTGTGGTAAGCATCGGGGTCAAGCGTGACCGAGTTGCTGCGCGGGTCGAAGAAGTCTTGGCTGGGGCCGCCGGAAAGCACGCCAACGTTGGAGATACCCTTATCTATGCTCATTTTGCGTGCCATCTGAGCACCCGTGATGTTGAACGAGCAGGGAATCTTTTGATATTTGTGCAGCATTGTGGTGACGTACCACTGGGCACCGCCGCCAATGGCGAGCGTGAGCACCATAACGGCGATATACAGGCCCATATCGTTTCCGACCATAATCATATGCATCAATCCTTTGCGGTATGCGCCTCGCGGGCGCTGCGTATGCCGAGGCTCGGCATTGAGTTATTGGACAGTTTAGCGAACGGAAGTTTGCCCTAGGCTTGTTGTGAAGCGTTCGTTACTTTCACCACGCCGCCTTCAATTGTGAGGGCCATCTCCCCATTCATGAGCGCGAGCAAATCGTTGCCGACGAGCGTGCGCCTCCATCCCTTGAGCACATCGGTTTGGTCATAGTGGCCGCGTGCGATTTTGGCGAGATCGTCATGGGACGCCAGCACGCCGAATGCGACGCCGTTTTCCTTTGCGCGAAGCTTTACGAGCGACGAAAGCAGGTCGACTTGCGCGTCGACGTTTGCTTCGCTCTTCGGTGGTTTCGGCAGTTCGGGCCATGATTCCTTGGGCGCGTCGAGGCCGGCGATGCATGCGCGCAATACGGCACGGGCGTCGTCCATTTTCAGGGCACCTCGGATGCCACGAACCATGAAGAGATCGTCGAGCGTGCGCGGTTCTCGTTTGCATGCTTCGACAATTTGTTCATCGGAGCAGATCCATTTTCGCGGGATATCGCGTTTCATCGCGGTAGTTTCGCGCCAAGCTGCGATTTCGCGCGCGGCGGAAAGCTGTCTGCGAGAGAGCTGGTTTACGCGTCGAAGGCGGCGCCAGCGTTCGTTGGGGTCTTCAATGTATTTCTCGGGATTGGAAAGTTCGGCGAAATCGTTGTCGAGCCAATGGAGGCGGCCGAGTCTTTCGAGTTCAGCGGTCATGGAGCGATACATCTTGGGCAGGTACACGACGTCGTCGAGCGCATATTCGATTTGCGAATCGGCGAGCGGACGGCGGCTCCAATCGGTGAACGAATCGGCTTTCTTCAGTTTTACGCCACACTCGCTCATAACGAGCGCTCCGTAGCCAACCTGCAGCGTGCCGCCGAGCAGCGACGCAGCGATTTGCGTGTCGAAAATCGGCTCAGGAAGCACGCCGAGCTCGTGGTGGATGATTTCGAGGTCTTGCGATGCGGCATGGAACAGCTTCACGATTTTTTTGTTCGTGAAAAGCTCTTTGAGAGGCTCGAGGCTGTCAAAGGCGAAAGGGTCAATGGCGACGCTTTCCTTCTCGGTGCCCATTTGAATGAGGCAGAGCTTGGGCCAGTATGTTTTCTCGCGGAGGAATTCGGTGTCGACCGCGAGCACTTCGCTGACGCGGGCGCGGTCGATGAATTGTTCCAACTGCTTGCGAGTAGTGATGTACAACGGTTTTCCTTTAGTTGCGTATGTTCCGATTTGTATGTAGTACCATCTTAACGGTAGAGAGGGGGAATGCGCGATGAAAGCACTTATCATCAATAATCTCGCATCTGGATACCGAGATGGGTCCATTTACGATTTTGTGCGTTCATTTACGGAGGATGGCGACGAGGTGTGTATGCGGTCAACCGATGGCACCACGTCAATCGATGACTTGCTTGACGATGCGAGCGATTTCGATGTGGTCGTTGCTTCGGGCGGCGATGGAACGGTGACTTCGGTCGCGTATGCGCTTGCGAATACTGGTGTGCCGCTTTTGCCCTACCCTGCTGGCACGGCGAACCTGCTTTCCCTCAACTTGGCTCAGCCGAACGAGCCGCACGCGTTGGCGAAGCTCGCTCGACGTTGCGAGACGCTTGACTTCGATGTCGCCGAAATCGAAGCCGAAAGCGAAAAGCACGGCTTCATGATCATGGCGGGTGCGGGCTACGACGCGACGATTATGGAAAGCGCGGCTCCGAACAAGAAATTCTTCGGTACCGTCGCGTATTTCTTGGCCGCGGGTAGCAATATTGTTCCTCAGCGATCGAAAATCGCGGTAACCATCGATGGCGAACACCACGAAACCGAAGGCTTGGGCGTGCTCGTCATTAATTTCTCGAAGATTCAGTTCGATATCTCGTTCACGCATACGAATCAGCCGCGTGACGGCATGCTTGACGTGATTGTCATGAAGGCCAAAAACGCTTTCGAGCTTTTGCCCGCTGTTTTTGCCGCGATGCTCGATCGAGATGGGGATTTCCCGGAGCGTGGCGACTCTCTTGAGATTTACCAGGGCAAAGAGGTTCGCGTTGAGGCGGACCCTGCGTTCGAGATTCAATACGACGGCGAAGTTCCGAAAAGCAAGACGCCTTTTGTCGCGCGCATTTTGCCGAAGGCGGTTCGCGTTGTGATCTCCGACGAGGGCAAAGCCTTGTTTGAATAACCTCTGTGCTTGAACCTGTTACATGCTCGTAGCATTTAACAGGTTGAGTAACAGGTTAATTCATGCGGATGCCGACATACTGAGCGGTGCTCGGAAGGCCGGAAATGCTGTATACGCCGTCAAGGTCGCATACGGAAATGCGCCAGCTATGCGTGCCGCTCTCGGTTTCAATGGTGCCTTCGCGGTAGGTGTTGCCGATTTCGTCAACGCCTTCGGCGGTAATGGTTACATTGCCGTTGTCGGCCCAGCCTTCGCTTTGCCATGCGTGCTGTACCGCATCTTGCGCATTTTCGGCGGCAAGGTCGCAATAGCGCACTTTCATCTCGGTGCCGTTGGTTCGCGAAACCGTAAACCGCCATGAACCTACCAAGTATTTCGACGCAGTTACCGCATCCATGTTTGAAACGCCCTTAGCGTAAACGAGCGCGGCATCGGCGAGCGTCACATCGCTCGGGATCTTCATGACGTCGACGCCCTCTTCGCCTTCGCCAAGCATGTTGTACGTCTGGTATCCGGCGTCAGCGAAAGTTTGTACGATAGTCGCATCGTCGAGGGAGATATAGTTTTCCATGATGGGTAAATCGTACGACACTCCGCGGTTGATATTCGTTTCGACAGTGGCGGCGTCGCGCTGTGCTCCATGAAGTATGCCGTCGATTGCGCCGAAAGCATAACGGCCGCCGATGGTGGCCGCGATAAGGGCGAAAACGAGCGAGACGATAAGCACGGGCTTTGGTGGGTCGAACGGCCGTGCGAGAGACGAGCTGTCGATGGTGCGAATGGGTCCCTCGTCGATTTGTTTTTGTTTAGAGAACGGTAGTTTCGTGAAATTCATAGCAATCCTGTTCTTGGTTGCAAAAAACTCCGTCATTATATCACTCACGCGAAGGCGGCGAATATACCGTCTCGTTTGTCTAAGGGGGAGTAGTTGGCACCCGCGATTCTTCGTGAGGTGCGGCACGTCAACAGACCCGGTATTTTACCTGGCGTGTCTTAAATAACAAGACTCTTGGCGCTACTGCAAGCACGTTATGGCTTGGGCGCTTAGGGGTCGTGTTCCTTTTTGCGTTCCAGCCGAAAGGAGCACCATGGATTTATCGATTTTCACCACACCGGAAGCATGGATTTCGCTGGTCACGCTCATTTTCTTGGAGATTGTTCTCGGCGTTGACAACATTGTTTTCATTTCAATTACCTCAAGCAGGCTTCCTGCTGAAAAACAGCACATCGGTCGCAAGCTCGGTCTTCTGGGTGCCATGATTTCGCGCTGCATCTTCTTGTGTTTCGCAAGCTATCTCGTGCATATGACCAAGCCGCTGTTCTCGCTCGACCTCGGTTTCTGGGCTCATGGCTTCTGCGTGCGCGATTTCGTGTTGCTGCTCGGCGGCGCCTATCTTATCTACAAGGGCATCGATGAGCTTCGTGACGTATTGGCGCTTACCGAAGAGAAGGCCGAGCATTCCGAAGAGCATAAATCGCTTCGCCAGATTGGCCTTGCGCAAGCCATTGCAACCATCATGGTGATGGACGTCGTGTTCTCCATTGACTCTGTTATTACCGCGGTAGGACTTGCCGATCACCTCATTATCATGATCATGGCCGTTATGATCGCCATTGTGGTGATGATGGTGTTCATCGATCCTATTTCCGACTTCATTAACAAGCATACGGAAATGAAGATTCTGGCGCTTGTCTTCATCTCGGTCATCGGCGTTTTGCTCGTGCTCGATAGCCTTGGCATTAACTCCGGCATTGAAGTGCTCGATATGCACATGGAGAAGCTCATGGTGTATTTCGCCATGGTGTTTGCCGTTGTGCTCGAGCTTATTCAGATGCGCCATTCCACCAATCTTGAGATGTGGAATCGCGAGCGCTGGCAGAACATGACCGGCGATGCCGTTAAGGCGGAATTGCTTTCCAGCGAGGGTCGCGAATCTGGCGACAGCGAGGGCGAAAAGGTCGAAAAATAGGCCAATACTCAACGTACATGACAAATGATGACGTTGTGAACTGGGGTTTCCTAAGGCTGCATGATAGCCGCCTTACAGGGTGCGGGAGTATTCTGCAAAGCGTCAACAGGCAATGCAGACATGCAACCGCACCTATAAGGAGATATGCGTTATGAAAATTCTTGGTCTTGGCGTTCCCGAACTGCTCATCATTCTTGCTGTGGCCCTTTTGATCTTCGGTCCGAAGCACCTTCCAAAACTCGGTCGTTCTCTCGGCCGCACGATTCACAACTTCCGTGAGGGTCTTGGCAACGACAAGGATGTTGTGAAGGAAGCTGAGGAAGAAGAGGCTCCGAAGCGCAAGAAGAAGGCGGCCGCGAAAAAGCTCGAGGCTCCTGCGGATGAGGCTCCTGCGAAAGAGGCTAAGGCTGAAGAGCCTGCCTCTGATGTCGCAGAGACGGTCGCTTCCGAACCCGCAAACGCCCAGTAGTTAATAACCCCTCCCTTTCCAATACGAAGCAGCCGTCACAACCTTCCCTCCCTTCGCTTGACGGCTTGCATGAAGAAAGCGACTCCCCTGATGCGGGAGCCGCTTTCGTTTTCATTTGAAATATTGCGGGAATGGACTCAACGTCGTATCTATATGTCGAAACGATATAAGTCGTATTGGTCCATGATCGCGATGAGCTTGTTGGCATAGCTGCTGTCGGTTGCCCAGCCCGCGTCTTGGAGCCCCTGAGCCATGAGCGTCGACGAGCGTTCTGCTATGGCTTGCTGTATAAGGGCGTTATCGGCGTACGTCGAAGCTTGCAGGAACACGGCGGAGCGAAACTTGATACAAGCCTTGTCGCTTTCGAATTCGATGAACGCGTCGTTGATTTGAACGTATTGTCCGTCGTATTCCTCGTTGGTGTCCCAATTCGTGGGCCCCACTACCCCATCGCATCCTGCAAAGGAGTTTGCCCATTTCATGCCGAAGAGATTGTGGTCTTCTTTGGCGAGCCGTGACAAATCCCCCTGATAGGAGCTTTCGGCGATGATTTGGGCGATCGTGCAGCCGGCGGGGTGGCCGTAATGCGCCTGCATTGACCGTGCCTCTGAAACCATGTCTTCCGTGATATAGCTTGGCAGGCCGTCGAGATCGGCTTGAATTCGAGCTTCGGTGGTTACGGCGGTTCCGATGGCGCCAACGGCCAACACGAGGGCGGCCACGAAGGCGAGCATGACGCGCTTGGAGAAATGGCCGACGAGCGTTCCTACGGCGCTTATTGCGTCATGTACCGAGGTGAGCACGGTGCGCTTTTGCTTGGTTGTTCGTTTTCTGGTCGCTTGCTTTCTTACTGAGGTTTTGCCTTGTGCGCTTCGATTTGCCGAAACCGTTTTCGATTTTGCACGGGCTGTGCTGCTGGCTGGCGTCTTTTTCCTGTTCGCGGCAGACGTTGACTTTGATTTCGCTTGGCTTTGCGTACTCGATGACTTTTTCTTCGATGGAGGTGCGGTATGGGCTGCCGATGTTCGAGCGCGGCGTGCTTTTGGCGTTGCGCTTCGCGCGTTTCTCTGAGCCCGTGATGAAGAGGACGCCTTCGCCGCGGGCTTCTTTTTCGCCCTGTTTGTTGTTGTTCGCTGCGTCATCGACGGTTTGTGCCTCTCGTTTTGCTTCCCCGAGCGCGCGTCCCGTTTGACGCAGGTCTTCCGTCAGGAGCAATTGCGGGCCGGTCGGGCGTAAAAGGCACGGGGCGGCCATCGCCCGCAACGGGTGCCGAGGGGTTTTTCGGCGGCGTGGGAATATTGAGCTTCACCTTTGGCTTGCGAGTGACGCGCGCGCCTCCGACATAGGTGTTCGTTGCTTTCGGCCTTCCCTTTGCAGGAGCGCCTGGCGCCTCCTTGCCTGATGTTCCTCGTTTTGGACGTGTGCCTACGGTGTTTGTTCCGCGTTCGTTCGATGCGCTCGCTTTGCCGGAACGCGTCGCTGCAGAGTTTGCCGGCTTTTTCCTGGTGGCGTTGTCGGAGGCGTCAAGCGGCAGTCCCGCCGAATCAATCGGTTTGAGGCTGAAAAGGAATTCCCATATGGCTTCCATGAGGTTCTCCGGTTGCTCGCTTTCGAAATGCTTCATGGGAACCTGGAGCTTTTTTGTTTGGGCGATATAGCGGGCGCCTTCACGTCGAAGCGGCGTCATCGTGCTGTCAGGCACGGAGATGGGCTCGACGGCGAGTTTGCCGCCGACAACCGTGATGACTTTCACGCCGACTTCGTTGGCCCATGCACGAATTTTTGAGCGTAGGAACATGTTTTCGCTCGCTTCAGGCATATCGGGGTGCGCTGCGCGCGTGGCTTCGCGCAAGTCGTCGACAGCGCCAAGCGTATCGGCGCAGGCCAAGCGTCTGTAGAGCAAAACGCGCTCGTCGGTATCGGGGATGTATTCTTCCGCGACGTAGGCATGCACGGGAATGTTCACCGTGATGTCGGAAAGGGCTGGCGGCAAGGAATCTGCCGCGCCTTCGCCCGCGCGCGCTGCATCGACAGCGCTTGAAATCATTTGCGCGAACAAATCGAAGCCGACGGCCGACATATTTCCACTTTGCTCTGCGCCAAGAAGGTCGCCAGCCCCTCGAATCTCAAGGTCCCTCATGGCAACGCGCATGCCGCTGCCGAGGTCGGTATGCTCGTTAATCGCTTCGAGGCGTTGCTGCGCTTCTTCGGTGAGGCTTACGTGCTCGGGGAACATGAAGTAGGCGTATGCCTGCTTGCTTGAACGTCCAACGCGGCCTTTAAGCTGGTACATCTGCGCGAGGCCGAGGCGCTGCGAGTCTTCGATAATGAGCGTGTTGGTGTGGGGATTGTCGATGCCGCTCTCGATAATCGTGGTGGCAACGAGCACATCGATCTCGCCCGCGCTGAAATCTTCCATTACACGTTCGAGCTCTTCTTTGCCCATTTGGCCGTGCGCCACGCCGATGCGCGCTTCGCCAGCGGCTTCTTGCACGCGACGGACGGCTTCTTCGATGGTACGCACGCGATTGCTTACGTAATACACCTGTCCCCCGCGATGCAGCTCACGGCGAATGGCGTCGCTTACGACGTCGACGTCCCATTCGCCCACGTGCACTTCGACGGGACGTCTGTTGCCCGGCGGCGTAAGGATGAGGCTCATGTCGCGCACGCCCGAAAGACTCATTTGCATGGTGCGCGGAATGGGTGTTGCCGAAAGCGTGAGTACGTCGATTTGTTCGCGCAGGTTCTTGAGCTGTTCTTTGTGCTGTACGCCGAATCGCTGCTCTTCGTCGATGATGACAAGGCCCAGGTCGTGTGGGTTCACGTCGCGTGAAAGCAGTCGGTGCGTGCCGACGAGCACCTGCACGGTCCCCTTTTCGAACCCTTCAAGCGCCGCCTTCATTTCTGCTGGCGAACGGAAGCGCGAAAGCACCTCAACAGTTACGCCGAATTCGTCGAAACGGTCTTTGAACGTTTGGTAGTGCTGCTGCGCCAGAATGGTCGTCGGGCACAGTACCATGACCTGCTTGTTGTCTTGCGTTGCTTTGAAGGCCGCTCGCAGTGCGACTTCGGTTTTGCCAAATCCAACGTCGCCGCATACAAGGCGATCCATGGGCTTGGGTGACTGCATGTCGGCTTTCACTTCGGCGATGGCGGAAAGCTGATCTGCGGTTTCCGTATAGGGGAACGACTCTTCCATCTCGCGTTGCCACGGCGTGTCGGGCGAATAGCGGAAGCCCTGCGCGCTCGCGCGGCGCGTGTATACGTCGACGAGGTCGAATGCGAGTTTCTTTGCGGCTTTTTTCGCTTTGTTCAGTTGGCGCGACCAGTCGCTCGTATTCAAGCGTGTGAGACGCGGGCTTGCGCCTTCGGGCCCTACGTAGCGCGTCACGCGGTCGAGCTGTTCGACCGGCACATAGAGGGCATCGCCTTCCGCGTACTGCAAAAGCAGATAGTCGCGCACGACACCCGATACCTCTTGGCGTACGATTTCTTTGAACAGCGCAACGCCGTGCACCGCATGAACGACGTAGTCGCCCGGTTTGAACGGGAACGTGACTTCGGTGATATCGACATGGCGGCGATTGCGCACGCTCGAGCCACGCCCTTGCGTGTCGTGGATCGAAATCATGCCGATTTTTGCCGCAGGAATGACCATGCCCAAGGGGATATCCACGTCGACGATGTTCACGACGCCTTTTTTCAGGGCACGAACATTGCGATGCCACCAGGGGTGGTCGCTAAGCGATTTCGCGCGTTTGGCCTGCGCGGGCGTGAGCGCGTGCTCGGCGTCGTCGCTTTCGTCGGGAGCCGAGTCGAGAATTTCATGCATGGGCAGTGAATTGTCGACGCAGAAGAGCTTCATGTCCTCGCGTGCGCGGAAATTCGGCACCGAAAAAACCACCGTGTAATGCTGCTCTACGAGCGCTCGCAGGCGCGCGAGGAGTTTTTCCGAATCGCCTGCTACCTCGGTGCGCTTTACGGGGAGCTCGGCATCGAGCACGCCACCCACGCGCATGATGGACGCGAGCGTGAAGCGTTGGTTGCTTCCGAAATCGAGCTTGGGAGCTGGCAGATAGAGCCCGTCAACGGGGATATGGCTGCCTGCGGCGCGCGATGAGGCGTCGTCGAAAGCGCGCAGGGCGTCGTCGATAATGCTGCGCGGCTCAACGAGCACGGTAAGCACGGTGCTCGATGCGTAGTCGGCAAGAATTTCGAGGTTGTCATACATGAGCGGCAAGGCTGCATCGACGCCGTCGTGGTCGTTGCCAGAGTCAATCCATTCGAAAATCTCGCGCCATACCGGGTCGGTTTCTGCTTTTTTAGCCGCAGCTTTCGAGGCCTTGTAGAGCGCAGCTCCGCTCAAGCAGTATTCGCGCACGGGGAAAACGCGCGCTTCGTCGAGCGATGTGATCGTTTGGCCGGTGGAGGGCACGATTCGGCGTATCTCGTCGATTTCGTCGCCGAAAAAGTCGAGACGTACGGGAAAACCCGTATCGCCTGGAAAAACGTCGATAACGCCGCCGCGCACGCAAAACGTGCCGGGGCCTTCGATGGCGTCGCCGGTATTTTCGAAGCCACGAGAGACGAGCGCTCGCTCAACTTCCTCGAATGTGAGCACTTCGCCCGTGGCAGCATCGACGGGTTCTGTATGGCGATTGAAAATGACGGGGGCAAAAACACGTTCTTCATGGGGCGGCAATGCGCGAATGAGCGCAGCTCCGCTTGCGACGACGATTTTTTCCTCGCCGCGTTGAAGGGCCCAGCCGGCTGCCGTTCGGCGCGCGACCTCACGTGCGTCGGGGCGCTTCGGCGCAAAGGGGTAATCGCTTCGCGCGGGAAAATGCAGCACGGTTTCGTCGCCTACGTACGACGCGAGCGAGCGCGCGAAGTTCGAAGCGGCGTCTTCGCCGGGCACGACGACCAACATGGGTTGCGGCGTGTCGGCGAAACGAGCCGCAACGGCGAATGCGCGCGCTGATGAAGCGATGCCGAGTGCCGCGTCGCTGCCTGCGTCGAGTTTGCTGTAAACCGCCGAAAGCGCTTCGCTTTCGCGGAGGGCTCTCGTAAGCGCGTCAATGAGCATGCTGCCGCCTTATCGTTAATGAGTATAGTTTGTGTTCTATACGTCTTGCCAAACACCAAAAGCCGCATTGCGCGGCCGAGTGGGTTGAGTATAACAAAGCAGAATGGAAGCTCGATGTGGCGCGCATTTGTTTGGTGTGGTGCCGAATTTGCCCGATATGGCACAAATGTGCGGTTGTGAACGCCCTTGTGAAGGGGTGCAGTTTACGTCAACTGTAAAACACCAGGTCAACGGTTAATCTCTTTCAGTACCGTCTTAGCACCACTTGATTCTGGAAAAAATATCATTCACAACCGCAAATCTGTGCCAAAAAAGGACGAATCTGTGCCAAAAAAGAAGCTGCTGCAACATATACACCCTGTTATTCGTGTTAGAGGCGTCGACGAATAACCACGGCGATCGCATGACAGGTAAGGAATCGAATGAGTATCGACAATGAAGAGAGAAAGAAACGGTGCGCTGAAGCGATGCGCATGCATGGCGATGCAGTGTATCGCTTGGCTTTCGCGCGCTGTCGAAATACGGCCGACGCCGAGGATATCTTTCAGACAACGTTCCTTAGGTTCTATGCTTCACATATTCCGTTTGGCAATCCCGAACACGAAAAAGCGTGGCTGCTACGCGTATGCATCAATGCGTGCAAAGACCTTCAAAAGAGCTCATGGCGCACGAAAGTATCTGCAATGCCCGATGAGTTCGATGCTCCCGACACGAGCGCGCGAAAAGAGACAACGCCGCAAGAAGAAGCGCTCGATGAAGCCATGCAAGGGTTGTCGCCTGAACAGCGCACAGTGGTTCATTTGCATTATTTCGAGGGCTTTTCGACTGGGGAGATAGCGCAAATGCTCGGTATGCGTTCGGCGACGGTGCGCAGCCATCTGCATAGAGCACGTATCGCCATGAGGAATGCCCTCGAGGATGCAGGTTTTCCGCAGACAAACGGACGAATAGGGGCTCCGGTTAAAGCGCAGAAAGTTTCATCACACGAAAGACGGTCTTCGAATACGGCTCCTGATTCTTTTCACGAATCCGCTCATTTCAACACCAACTCCCTTCTCGAAGGAGGAAGCAATGAACGATGATAACGACCTGCGTGCTCTTTATCTCGCATCGCAGGAAGATGTGCATGTCCCCGAACAATTGAAGGAACGCACACTTGAGCTGCTTGACGGCAACGATGCAGCCTTGGCCTCTGCCGCGCTTGAGCCCGCTGCGTCCGCTCGGAAACAACGTTTCATGGGGCTTGGGCGTAAGCCGTTCTACGGCATTGCCGCGTGCCTAGCGCTTGCGGCTTTGGGTTTTGGAGCCGTGCAGGCAATGATGCATACGAATGAGGGCGCCGCCGATGTGGGTGCGCTCGAGACGGCCAACCTTGATTTCACGGTTAAAGCCTATGCCGCCGGTACGCAATCGCCGCTTGCTGCGGGCGATAACGGGATGATCGTGTTTGGACATACGAGCGATCTGTCGCAAAACTCGCCAGAATGGGACGATAATGGCACCTACACGGGATGCCTGTTTAAGGTGGAAGCCGAGGGCGTAAAAACCGTGCAGGCGCATATTTCGAAAGGCATGTTGTATCGCTACGATACGCAGAATGTGAGCCATGCGAGTGATTCTGAGCTGTTGTACGAAGCACTCACGTGGAAGCCACTGAAGCGAGGGCTTGGCGAGCATCTGAGCGCGTATGACGAAGTGGCGGTAGGTATTGCGAATGATGGGCTGAGCAAAGACGACCCGAACAAAACTTATCAGGTTCAAACGTCCAAGCGCTTGGGGCAAACCGCTGAGCTCAACTACGACGAAGGCGATGAAAATACCTATTTTGGCCTATGGACCGACGAGGTGGGCGACTCTGATGCGTCCGATGATTCCATGCGCGATCAATTCGGAACAATTGCGAATGCGTTTGAAGGCGCTGAACTTACGGTGACGGTCACTTTCGAAGACGGGCGCACATCGACTCAAACCATCGATTTGCATGCTGGCAATTTCCTTGCCGATTGGGGCGATGGCAATAAAGAAGACTTGGGGGCTCTGGCGATACAGCCCACGCTTCTCGAAGATGGCGCAGAAGTGCCCGATAGCGCTCTTGTGTTGCGAACCGTGTACGGCGAGGTGGCGTCATCGACCAGCGAGGCCTTCCCCTATGCGAATGATCCCATCAATGAATACGCAAACACCACCGACGAACCTATGAAGTTGCCCAATGATGGCACGGGAGACTTCCTGGAAAATGGCGTGCAAGTCGAAATCAGCAAAGACGGCGATGTTCTGAGTACCTACGCGAGTGCTGCAACAGACGAATCTTCCGAAACGATGTTGGATTCAAAGAGCGAACAGACTCCGAGTTTGACGGTGAACGGAATTTCAACGGAGCTTGTTGATTGCCTGCCAGAAAGCACGCCTGTCGAAAAAACCGAGATTGCACGCATGGCTCCCCTGGATTATTGGAACAGGATTATTGAGCAGCGCTGCGGATTCACTATCGGTTCGGATTGGAAAGCAAGCGATGGGGCAAGCATCATCCATGTGAATTATTCCTTGACCAACGGCTCCGACGAGCGCAAGCTCTTTAGGGTGCCTTATATGCAGGGCCTTGGGCGAATCGATGGTGGTGCGACCTTCTATAGCGCAGGAAACTCCGCAGCGCCCTTGATGTTCGTTGGCGCAAAGAACGACGGTTCTACGTGCGGCTGGTACGATAACGATGTGGCGACGCTTGAGCCTGGCGAATCGATGAAGGTCGATTGCTATTACGAAGTGAGCAATTCGCTTTTAAGCCGAAACGACCTTGCAATCGCGTTTGGCGCAAATGGTATCCCGAATATCGCGGCAAGAATTTCTCTCGCCTAAACGAACGTGGGGGGGCAGGTGCTCGTCTCCTGCCCCCCACTCTAAGATATAAGTGCCAGCGATATAGATTTAAAGCGCACGGAGCATATGGCTACTTGCGCTTAACCATATCCAAGAACAGCTGATGAATGGAATTGTCGGCATCGAGCTCTGGATGGAATGAAAGCGCAAGCTGGTTGCCCTGGCGAACTGCGACGATATCGCCGTTCACGCGAGCAAGCACCTCGACGCCCTCGCCCACTTCTTCGACCAGGGGGCCGCGAATAAACGTCATGGGAACCGCGCCGAGGCCCTTGGATTCCTCGATAGCGCGGAAACTGCCCAACTGGCGACCATATGCGTTGCGACGAACCTTGATGTTCATGGTGGCGAAATAGGGCGGCGCAGCTGGATCGGGCGTATTGCTGGTCACGTGCAGGGTGGAGCCAGCGACCGATTCTGCGAACGTCGAAAGGGATTTGGCGCCCGTGCCCTTGCCCTGGGATACTTCGTTCGCAAGCAGAATCATGCCAGCGCAGGTTGCAAGCACCGGAATGCGGTCTACGATTCGAGCCTGCAAGTCGTCGAACATGCCAAGTTCGCGGAGCAGTTTGCCCTGCACGGTCGATTCGCCGCCAGGAAGCACGATACCATCGAATTGTCGGTTCAAGTCGCTCGCTTGTCGGAGCTCGACGCATTGCGCGCCAAGCTGCTCAAGCTTATGTTCATGTTCAATGAAGGCGCCCTGGACGGCCAGAACGCCAATAAGAGGTTTAGCCATATTTGATACCAATCTTCGTCTGCCGGTTGGCGTTTATTCGTCAGACGATACCTGAGCTCGCACGAACAGCACGTAAGTGCTGTTCGGCTCGTGCGGACGCTGCCGACTAAACGCCAACCGGCAGACGGCGCGCGTTACCTTCATTATGCGAAGCGGGGGTCTCATCTTTTATTCGGGCCTTTCCGCACGAGCCGAAAGCCACTTAATGTGGCTTTCGTGCGAGCTCAGGCATGTGGCCCGAATGAAGGATGAGACCCTCGCGGACGGTTTGGGTTATTTGCCGCGCTCGGCCATAAGCAGGGCGATTTCGCTTTCGTTGATGCCCACCATGGCTTCACCCAAATCTTCAGAAAGCTCGGCGATGAGTTTTGCATCGGTGTAGTTCGCGACGGCCTTCACGATGGCGGCAGCGCGCTTTGCGGGGTTGCCGCTCTTGAAAATGCCAGAGCCCACGAAGACGCCCTCGGCGCCGAGCTGCATCATGAGCGCCGCGTCGGCCGGGGTCGCCACACCGCCTGCAGCGAAGTTGACAACGGGGAGTTTGCCGTTGTCGTGCACTTCCTTGAGCAGGGCATACGGAACACTGAGCTGCTTGGCCGCCTCGAAGAGCTCATCTTCGGCCATGCCTGCCACGCGGCGAATCTCGCTCTGCATAGCGCGCATGTGAGTCACGGCCTGAACGACGTCACCCGTGCCCGGTTCGCCCTTGGTGCGAATCATGGATGCGCCCTCGGCGATACGGCGAAGGGCTTCGCCCAAATCGCGCGCACCGCAGACGAACGGCACGGCGAACTTCGTCTTATCGATGTGGTACACATCATCGGCGGGCGAAAGCACCTCAGACTCGTCGATGTAGTCGATGTCAATCGCCTCAAGAATTTGAGCTTCGACGAAATGGCCAATGCGGCACTTCGCCATAACCGGGATGCTTACGGCTTCCTGGATGCCCTTGATCATTTTCGGGTCGCTCATGCGCGACACGCCGCCAGCTGCGCGAATGTCTGCAGGAATGCGCTCCAGGGCCATAACGGCACACGCGCCGGCTTCCTCGGCGATGTGCGCTTGCTCGGGCGTGGTGACGTCCATGATGACGCCACCCTTGAGCATTTGGGCGAGGTTGCGGTTGAGCTGCGAGCGATTTTCGGTAGCTTCAGTCATGATGGCCTTCCTTTCGGGCTTTGTTTGGAATGCCTGAAATCCTATCGAGTTACTGGTATTATTCGTAGCACCACTTTGCATTGTTTTACTAGGGTCAGATTAATGCCAGATTGCTTTAGTTGGCTAAAGTGATAAGGCCAGTTTGAAAGCAGGCGTCATGCTTACCTATGACATGGATCAACGCGGGGAAGAATCTTTGTACGCGTATCTGTACGATTGCATGCGTGCCGACATAGAAAACGGCTCCATCGCGGCAGGTGAAAAACTCCCCTCAAAGCGCAAGCTTGCCGATCATTTGGGGGTGAGCATCGTCACGGTCGAAGGTGCCTATCGCCAGCTCATTGCGGAAGGCTATGTCGAATCGCGTGCACGCCGCGGCTATTTCGCTGCATATATTTCAAGCTCGAATACTCGCGCCCTAACGAAGGAGGGCGGCGTCGCATCCGCGGGTACCTTCATGCCTGATGCATTTGAGCATAAAGGCGAAAATGAGCCGGTCTTTTCGCCCTCATATGCATTCGATTTGTCGAAAGGCCAGCTTCCCGAAAGCCTTTTCCCGTTAGCTTCGTGGTCGAAGGCGCTGCGCGACACGCTTACGCAGGAGCCAGCTTCTGCGCTTGTTGGCGAGAGCGACCCCTTGGGGTGCATGGCGCTTCGCGATGAGATATCGCGATACCTCCGACAGACGCGTGGGCTCGTAGCTCCGCCCGAGAACATCGTGGTGGGTTCGGGCGCGCAAACTCTGTACAACCTTATCGTGCAGCTCATTGGCCGAAACAGAACCGTCGGCGTTGAAGACCCCGGCTATCCAAGGCTTCGCAGGGTGTATGGAGCAAATAATGTGCGCCTTTCCCCTATTCCGCTCGATGCATCGGGTGTGTCGATGGCTTCGGTTCGTGCGGCGGGCGTCGACACGCTGCATATCACGCCTTCCCACCAGTTCCCCACGGGTATCGTGACAAGCGTGAGTCGACGTCACGAATTGCTCGGTTGGGCGACCGAGGTGCCTGGCCGCTACATTATTGAAGATGATTACGACTGCGAGTTTCGCCTGGCTGGGCGTCCGATTCCTACGCTTCAGGGAATCGATGCTTCTGAGCGCGTCGTGTATACCAACACGTTTTCAAAAAGCCTCGGCTCGGCTTTTCGCATTGCTTACATGGTGCTACCCGACCATTTAGCTCGCCGTTATCGAGGCGAGATGACGTTCTATTCGTGTACGGTGCCGGCGATTGATCAGCTTGCTCTCGCCCGCTTCATGCAGCGCGGCGAATTCGAGCGGCATGTGAATCGTTTGCGTACCCATGCTCGCGATGTGCGCGATGCCTTCCTCGCCACGCTTAAGGAATCATTGCCGCAGGGAAGCTTCACTGTCGCGGGGCATGATGCCGGCCTACATTTCGTTCTTGGCTTTCCCGAAATCGATGACGTTCGATTTAATGAAAGCCTTGCTGAAAATTCGGTGCGCATGCCATCACTTCGAGAATTCAGCATGAAGAAAAACGACGCAACGAACGATTGTCGTTACGTCGTTCAATATCTTCAATTGTCGGTGGACCAAGCGCGCAATGCGGCGCTCGCGATTGCTCGGGCGTATGCGTCGACTCACTGACGCGGGCTTGAAACGAGCGGCGCTCGTGCGCATTCGCAGATGGGGATTTCTCCCCATCCGCCTTTCATGCATGGCTACGAGCGCTTTGGCATAACGATAGCGCAGGCGCTGAAATACGTTACGAGGAAATACACACCGTACACCGCAAGGAAGATTGCGGCCGTCATAAGTGCGGTTGCGCTCAAATTGAAGTTGCCGAATACAAGAACGAGGTCTTTTACCGTCTGCATGGCGCAGATGGTGTGCGCGATTGCTACGACCAGAGGAAATGCGAAACAAACGACCACCTGTTTGAAGAGCGCTCCTGATATCATGCGTTGCGGCGCACCCAGTTTTGCGAGCAGCTCGTAGCGTCGTGCGTTGTCGTTCGCGTCGGAGAGCTGCTGTATGGCGAGAATTGCCGCACATGCCACGACCAAGATGAAGCCGATGTACATCGCGAGATAGCTCGCAAGTGCGGTGAGGTTATGGCTGTTGGCCTGCACGTCCTCGGCGGTTTGATACATGAACAGGGGCCAGGAGCTTTCCTGCATATCGTTTCTGTCGCTCAAGGCTTGGCAGAAATCGGTAAAAGGCTCCTGCATGCCGTCACTGATTTTCGCATCGAAAACCGCAAAGGTCGGCTCGCCTGTTACGGCATCATCGGGAACGACAATTTGAAACGCCCTCGTGCTCACTCCCGTGCATTCAATGGTGTCTGTCGCGATTTCGCGCTGCGCCTTTAGCTGCACGTCGCCAATGGAGATTGCCGGTTGCTGCGCCGCAACGCTCATCAGATACGGCTGCGATGTCGCGTAGTCGGACCACAGCAGACATTCGCCATTGTTGACTGTAACCGGCTCAAGGCCACAAAGCTCACGGGCGGCATTGAAATCGGAGACTTTAATGAGGGAAGCCTTCTGTTGCGTCGTATCGGGGGTAATAAGGCCCGCACCAACCGAGTCGAGCAGGTTGAGCCCCGTGAGGTCGTGCAGCGTATCGAACGACACGTCGCTTGGGTAGAAATTGATTTGCGCGGAATTTTCCACCATGCTGTCCCAAGACGGGGCCCCATGTTGCTCGGCAAGCTTCGAAAGGCCGACGGCTGCATCGAAATTTGATTCTTCTACAAGGCCATTGACGAGCGATTGCGCGCTTGCGTTTCCGTTCTCGTCATAGGTATTCAAGGCGTAATAGCTCGTTAACGACGCGTCGCACCGTATGCCGTTCTCGAGGTTTTTCTGCATGGCGTCGATGATGCCAATGCCGCCGCACACGCTTGTAAGCGCGAGGAAGAGCGTCATGGCGATAACCGACATGCTGACGAACGTGGAATTGATGCGCGATGCGAGCTGACGAAGGAAGAACATGTTCAGCCCGCGCAGGTAGAGTGGCTTTGCCATTTGCGCAGCTTTAAGCAGAAAACCCGAAAGCGAGAAGAAGAGCAGCACCGTTCCCGCGCTCACGAGAATCGTTTCTATGGGCAGGTTCGACATATCGTCGCCAAGAAGCCCTGTTCGCAGCAGCATGGAGTATGAATAGCCAATGATGCACAGCGAGACAATGAACAGGACAAACGAAAGCGGCAGGTTGCGCAGGCGAGGTTTATCGTTTTTACGCGAACCCGCGAGCAGATCGATGAGCTTCGATTTCGCGAGGTGTGCAGAATTCCAAAACATCGATACGGCAAAGATGGCCGCGAAGGTTGCGACGGTCATTGTGAATGCTTTTGTCGAAAACGACAGCGTTACGCCCTCAACTGGCTGAGCCATCATGGAAAGGCACAAGCATGTGAGTGCTTGCGAAAGCGCAACGCCTGCAAGCAGGCCAACCGCAAGTGACGCGGTGCCAACGATAAGCGTTTCGCACGCTGAGATTTTCAGCAAATCCCCCTTCCCCATGCCGAGCGTCAAATACATGCCGAATTCGGCTCTACGGCGTCGAATGAGGAACGCATTGGCGTAGAGCACCAAAAAGCCAAGCACAATCGCGATAAAAACCGATACGCCTGCAATGATGTCAGAAAGGAGCTGAACGACTTCCGAGACGTCGGTTGGCAAGCTTTGTACCGCCGAGGAATCGGCAATGGAATTGAATGCGTAGAAAACCGCTACGCCCAGCACGAGCGTGAAGAAGTAGACGGCGAAATCGCGCGCCGATTTGCGCACATTCGCGAAAGCGAGCTTAACGAGCATTGGCGGCCTCGCTCTCCATTTGTGTGGTTGCTGCGACGATGGTCTCAAAGAATTGCGTGCGGTTGAGTGCGCCTCGTTGGATTTGGCCATAGAGTGCACCGTCGCGAATGAAAATGATGCGCGAGCACCAGCTTGCCGCGAAGGCGTCGTGGGTCACCATGACGAGCGTCGAGCCCATGCGGTTGAGCGTTGAAAACGTTTCGAGCAGTTGCTTGGACGACTTCGAGTCGAGCGCGCCCGTGGGTTCATCGGCCAAAACGAGGCTTGGCTTCGTGATGACCGCGCGCGCTGCGGCGGCGCGCTGTTTTTGGCCACCCGAGATTTGGTAGGGATATTGCTCCAGAATCTCTGCAATGCCCAGCCTCGTCGCGACTTCGTCGACCATGGGAGGTATCTCGCTCGTCGGTTTCTTTTGAATCGTGAGCGCGAGCGAGATATTCTCGCGCACGGTGAGGGTGTCGAGCAGATTCGAGTCTTGAAATATAAAGCCGAGTTGGTCGCGGCGGAATTTTGCGAGCTCTCCCCCGCGCATTTTCGTGACGTCGCGCCCAGCGACGCGAATCGACCCCGAGGTCGGGGCGTCGATCGTCGAGATGCAATTGAGCAACGTCGATTTGCCCGACCCCGAAGGGCCCATGATGGCAACGAACTCTCCCGCATCGACGAAGAAGCTGACTCCTGCGAGCGCGAGGGTTGCCGCCCCCGAATTCTTCTTCGACTTCCCGTATTGCTTTACGATGTTGTCGACCTCAAGCACATGGCCCATGGCGTTTCCTTCCTTCGGTTTATCTGATAATCCAAAGGTACGAAACGCTTCTTTCGGCGCCCTTGCGCCTATCTTACATTTGCCTGACTTTCGCGTTATTCGGCTTGCTGCGGGTCGTTCTGACGCATTGCGATGGGTATGCGCATTGTCGCTGTGAATCCTCGCTTAGGTTCGCTTGCAAACGACACGTAGCCTCCGTGCATGATTGAAATGCGGCTCACGAGCGTGAGTCCCAAGCCATGGGCGTCGTAACTCGCATCAGGCGTTGACGCCTGCGCCATAAGGGCTCCTATGCGCGACGTGTCGCAGCCTCGTCCGTTGTCGGCAACGGTTAGCGCGAGCATGCTTGAGTGCTCGACATCGAGCGAGAGGGCGATTTTGCACCCTTCGCCATTGTGTCGCATCGCGTTGTCGATAAGGTTTCGCACGGCTCGACGCAACAGGCGTTCATCGCCCTGTATGGCGCATTCTTGCACGGTGGGGGTATCGAAGAACTCAAGGTCATATTGCACATCGATGCCCGTATTGAGGTAATCGGCCACAATGCCGCGGGCGAAAGGAACCACCTGGATGGTCTCGATGTTCATGGGCTGCGAATCGTATTCGAGCTTCGAGACGATATTGAGGTCTTCGACCAAGTCGCGAATGCGTTCGTTCTGGCGAACTATGACCTCGCCCGATTTCCTCACCTCAGCCGGCGCGTTCGTCGCGTTTGCGATGCGCTCGGCATGTCCCATCGAAATGGCGAGAGGCGTGCGCACGTCGTGGCTTACGCCTGAAACCCATCTCTTGCGGGCTTCGTCTTTATGCTGGATGATCGCGCTCGCGGCGTTGACGCTTTCCGCAATATCGGCCAGGGGCCCTTTCATTTCCATATGCGTTGGCACTCCGTGGGCCAAATCGTCGAGAGCCTCTACAGCGGGTGTGATTGCCTTGAGCATGCGACGCCTGGATAAGCTATACACCATAAAGAAGATGAGAGCGTCAAGGTAGATAAGGACTACTCCCAGAACAATCATCGCGACGAGCTCGCGGTTTCCCATGTAATTGATGGGAAACGCCACATACTCGTCTATGGGGTATCCTACGATAACGGTGCCATCGTCACGGTTCGTGCCGAAGAATGTTGGGTAGTTTTCGAGGTAGAACGTGCGCGCGGCATTTGCGATGTCGTTTTGAGTGTAGATGTGATTCGCGATTTCAGGGGGCGCATTGTGGCTCCAGAGGACTTCCCCGTCATTTCCCACGAGCATCGCCCAGGCATTTTGCTGGTCGAGCCACGAGGCGGTATTGTCGGGAAGCTTGTAGACCATCGCGCCGCTTTCGTCCTCTGTTGCCGAAAGGTTGTCGGTGACCTCAAAAGTCGTGCTGGTGGGCGATCCGTCGTAATCGTGGTTGTTGTAAATCGCGAATTGGAAAACGATATATAGAGCGATGTCGACGAAGAACACCAGTATCGTAAGACCGATGAATAAGAAGGCCTGTTTCGCGAAATACGCAGGCGCGAAGCTTTGGCGGCGCGCGCGATTGATGCGCCATTGGGCGGCTGCATCTCGGGTGGGCGTCGGGGCTTTTTTCTTGAAGAATCCCATTCGCTACCCCTGAACAACGAGCTTATATCCAAGGCCCTTCGCCGTTACGAGTGATGCGGGATGCGAGGGGTCGGCCTCGATTTTCTCTCGAATGCGGCGTACGTGCGTCATAAGCGATTGCCCATACCCGAAGCTGTCGCCCCAGGCGGCGTCGCATAGCGCCTCGCTCGTGACAATGCGGTTCGCATTGCGCGCGAGCGCCGTGAGAATTTCGCGTTCTTTTACGGTGAGCGATATGCGCTCACCGTTTGGGCGAATCGCTTCTGCGTTCGACAGGTCAAGCGTGCACGCTGCGAGCTGAAGCGTATCGGGTTGGGCGGGATAGCAGCGGCGAAGCACGGCGCATACGCGCAACACGAGCTCCTGGGGTGAAAAAGGCTTTGGAATGTAGTCGTCGGCGCCCGTGCGCAATCCCGCGAGGCGATCTTCGGTCTCGTTTTTCGCCGTAAGGAACATCACGGGCAAGGGCGTGCCTGCGGAAAGCGACCGCAGGTATTCGCACAGCGTAAAGCCGTCGCCATCGGGCAACATGACATCGAGCAGCGCAAGCTGGGGGTTTGTTTCGCGGAATACGGCAAGCGCCTCCATGACCGATCCTGCTTGCGAAATTGCGCAAAACCCCTCAGCGCGAAGCACGTCCACAATCATATGACGAAGCTGAGGCTCGTCATCGACCACCAGAATGCGTTTGTCTCGTAGGCTGTTCTCTACCATAGTGCCCTCCTTTTCACCATGCATTATTGCACTCGGGGCGAATGCGAGAGGCGCGTGAGCGTGGAAAGTAAGGCAAATGTCAGGTGCGCCTATGCCGGAGTGAAGTCGGGCTGTCTGGGAATGAATGCGAGTGAAGTTGCCGGCATTCCGTACAGAAAAATGCCATCGAAGCGCTTTAGCATGCAAAAGTGGCGTATACTTTTCCAGTTTCCAAATCTTCTGGAAGGATTCCCATGTTCATTGAACCTAAAACGGTCGTATGGATCGCCGGCGCAAGCGGGCGATTAGGTCGCGCCATTGAGCATAAGCTCGACCATTCGCGCTACACCATCATTCCAACCGACATCGAAGTCGACATTACCGATCTCACCACGGTCGTGCAGCATGCCGACACCTATCGCCCCGAAATCATTATTAACTGCGCTGCCATGGCGCGTAAAGAAGACGCCGAGGCGAACCCCGATTTGGCCTACAAGGTCAATGCGCTCGGCGCGCGCAATTTGGCCATCGCCGCGACGAGTTCTGCCGCCACGCTTGTGCATCTTTCGACCGATGACCTGTTCCCTGGCGTTATCGCCCACCCCATCAACGAGTTCGACAAAACCCTGCCTCCTCATATTTACGGCAAGTCGAAAGAAGCGGGCGAGCGTTTGGTTCGCGAGCTGTGCTCTCGTCACATTATCGTACGCTCAAGCTGGGTATATACGGCCAATGAAGACGATCTTATCGCGCGTCTGCTGAAAGCATGCCGCGAAGGCCAAACCGTGGAAGTGCCTACGAACCAATACGCGAGTCCCACGTCGGTCGACACATTGGCCGAGTTCATCGTCGCTGCGCTTGAATGCGACGAATTCGGCACGTTCCATGCGGCCGACAAGGGCTTGTGCAGCCGTTTTGAATTCGCGAAGCACGTGTGCGATTTGGCAGGCGTTCCTACCACGACGCTTGTTGGTCGCCAAGATCCCGCCGAGGCCTATCGCATTGAGCTCGATAACCTCATGATGCGCCTTACGGGTGTGTATTCCATGCCTTCGTGGCAAGACGATGTGAAAAACTACCTGGGCGCCCACGGCCTGCTCGCCGAATAGTCCATAGAAAGGTCGACCATGACCAACGAAAACCAAACCGCCGGCAAGAAGCAGCGCAAGCTGGGCCTTACGTCAGTCATTCTTATCGCGCTTGCGCTTGGCATCGTGTGCGGCGTTATTTTCCATTACCTCATTCCTGCGGGAACCGTGCGTGACGACATTTTCGTGAACGGCATCTTCTATGTCGTGGGCCAGGGCTTCATTCGTCTTATGCAAATGCTTGTTGTGCCGCTTGTGTTCTGCTCCATCGTGTGCGGCGCGGCATCTATCGGCGACACGAAGACGCTCGGCACGATTGGCGTGAAAACGCTCATCTTCTATCTGTGCACGACTGCGCTCGCTATTGCTGTCGCTTTATGCATGGGCAACCTGCTCAATCCCGGGCTCGGCGTCGATATGTCCTCCATTCTGGTGAGCGACACCTCGAGCCTCGATAAGGCGCAAAGCAACAATCAGACGGTCGCCGACACGTTGCTCTCGATTATCCCGAAGAATCCCATTAACGCGTTGGCCTCGGGCGATATGCTCGCTGTCATCTTCTTCGCGCTGTTCGTGGGCATTATCATCTCCATCATGGGCCGCAAGGTTGAAACGGTGCACCGCTTCTTTGAGCAGTTCAACGACATCATGATGAAGATGACCTCTATCGTCATGTACGTCGCCCCTATCGGCGTGTTCTGCTTGCTTTCCCGCACGTTTGCGAACGTGGGCTTTGAGGCGTTCGTGCCCATGGTGAAATATATGCTCGGCGTGCTGCTCGCGCTTGCGGTGCAGTGCCTTGTCGTGTACATGATCATGCTGTGGCTGCTCGCGCGCGTGAGCCCCATCATGTTCTTGAAGAAGTTCTTCCCCGTTATGGCGTTCGCGTTCTCAACGGCAACCTCGAACGCGACCATTCCTCTCAATATGGAAACGCTCGAGCGCAAAATGGGCGTCGATCGCCGCATTTCCTCGTTCACCATTCCTCTGGGCGCGACCATCAATATGGACGGCACGTCTATCATGCAAGGCGTCGCCGTCGTGTTCACCGCGCAGTTGTTCGGCGTGCCACTGGGCCCTGTTGAATATGCCACGGTTATCGCTACCGCAACGCTCGCCTCTATCGGAACCGCGGGCGTTCCTTCGGTTGGCCTTATCACGCTTTCGATGGTGTTCAATTCGGTCGGTCTGCCGCTCGAAGGTATCGCGCTCATCATGGGCATCGACCGTATTCTCGACATGACGCGCACGGCTGTGAATATTACGGGCGATGCAGTGTGCACGACGGTTGTCGCCAAGCAAGCTGGTCGCATCAATATGAATATATATAACGACCCCGACGCTGGCAAAGACGTCGATGTACCTGACGCGGCGTAAGCTTTTTCACGGGCGGCGCGAACGAGCGATTGCGCCGCCCGCTATGTCGGACTGTCGCATACATCGCGAACCGATTTCATCCAATGCGTCGAGGTCTTCCAAAATCACCTTTGGCGAAGGAAGCTAAACGTACCGCGTCATTTCTGCATGCGTGAAATTTTCGGCATGCGTACGCCCCATTTTATTGGCTTCCGCTTGCAGCGCGCATCCCGCCGCATTTCTGGCAATGTGAGAAAGTTGGCGCTTTAGCGCGATGAAGCGGTTACCATTTCGTAATCAACAAAAGGCGCTCGTCGAAGCCCCTCCATCAAAAGAAGGTCGCCACGCGAAGCAGGAGTGGCCCCGACGCGCACCGCACGAGAAGAAAGGAGTTCCCCTTGAAAACCCTGTGGAACAAGTGGAACGATATCAGCCTGATCAAGCGAATCCTCGTATTCCTGATCATTGGCGCTATTCTTGGCGTCATTTTCCCGAACATGGATGGTACTTCGCCCATCGCGGGCATCACCATTCTTGGCAGCCTGTTCGTTGGCGCGTTGAAGGCCGTGGCTCCTATTCTGGTTTTCTTCCTGGTTATTGCCGCTTTGGCGAATGCTCATGCCGATGGATCGATGAAGACCATCATCATTATGTATGTGTTCGGCACGTTCATCTCGGCCCTTGTTGCCGTTATTGCGTCTCAGCTGTTCCCCATCGAGCTCACGCTTTCGGGCGTTGAGGCTGCCGAGAAGGCGGCGCCTTCGGGCATTACCGAGGTTCTTGAGACGCTGCTCATGAATGTGGTCGCGAACCCTGTCGATTCGCTCGCCAACGCGAATTACCTGGGCATTCTTGCATGGGGCATTTTGATTGGCGTTGCGTTGCGCGCAGCGACCGAGGCTACCAAGGCTGTTTTCACGAACATCTCCGACGCTATCGCAACGGTCGTGCGTTGGATCATCAGCTTCGCTCCGTTCGGTATTTTCGGCTTGGTCTACGATGCGGTTTCCACCAACGGCATCGAGATTTTTACCGAGTATGGTTTGCTTTTGGCCGTGCTCGTGGGCTGCATGTTCTTCGTCGCGCTTGTCGCCTACCCCATCATGATTGGCGTTATTGCTAAGACGAACCCCTACCCGCTCGTTCTTCGTTGCCTGCGCGAATCTGGCCTTACTGCGTTCTTTACTCGCAGCTCCGCCGCGAACATTCCGGTGAACATGACGCTGTGCCAGAAGCTGCACCTCAACAAAGACACCTACGGCGTTTCCATTCCGCTGGGCGCGACCATCAACATGGGCGGTGCTGCGGTGACTATTACGGTTATGGCGCTCGCCGCGGCTAACACGCTGGGCATTTCGGTCGACATTCCGACTGCGGTTATTCTCTCGGTGCTCGCTGCCGTGTCTGCGTGCGGCGCTTCAGGCGTCGCTGGCGGCTCCCTGCTGCTTATTCCCCTGGCTTGCTCGCTGTTCGGCATTCCGAACGACATCGCGATGCAGGTTGTCGGCGTTGGCTTCATCATCGGCGTTATTCAGGACTCCTGCGAGACTGCGTTGAATTCTGCTTCCGACGTTATGTTTACCGCTGCTTCTGAATTCCGCAACATGGCTAAGGCTGGCCAGACGGTCGACCCCAAGACGTGGGATAAATAAGATTCGCATGCGCGCAATCGATTACAGAGCCACCCTACGGGGTGGCTCTTTTCTTGTTGCCCGGTCTTCGCTCTGCCGCATGCTCTTTGACGCGTTGCTGGAATACATAAAGCTTCGAGGCCATGACCGATGGCGTGATTTTCGTTTGGCGGTTTAGTGTTTGCGTGAGCTTTGCGATGCGGCGTTTCGGGAATGAAAAGATGCTGGCATTCATTTGGGGCAAACTCGAACGCGCTTACGGGTTTCGAATGCGGCCTCTTCCTGCCCAGACCGTGCGAAATTGCATGGCGTCGGTGTTCGTTTTTTTTTTTTTTTTCGATTTCGAACTGAAACGCCGCCAAGCGAGCGCATAGCGAAGCTCGTAGGGCGAAGCGGTAGCGAGCTGTGCCGAACGATATCGCGCGTCTGGGCGGGAAGAGGCGGGGATATGAGAAAGCCGCCCCGAAGGGCGGCTTCCAGACAAGCTTGTCTACGATTCGAGTTAGTCGACGTCGATCTTGCAGACCCAGCCGTGCTTGTCTTCCAGGGCGCCATCTTGGATGCCCGTGAGAGTCTCGCGAAGCTTCTTCATCACGGGACCGATTTCGTCTTTGCCATTCGGGAAGGTGATTTCCTCATTGGCGCCATAGACCTTGTTGTCGATTTGGCCAACAGGGGAAATAACGGCGGCGGTTCCGCACAGGCCGCATTCGACGAATGCGCCAGAAGCGACTTCAGCCCACTCGACGAAGCGCTCTTCGACGTTCATGCCGAGGTCTTTGGCGACCTGTACGAGCGAGCGGCGCGTGATGGAGGGCAGAATCGAGTCGGTGTGCGACTTCGGCACAACGAGCGTGCCATCGGCCTTGACAAACAGCACGTTTGCTCCGCCGGTTTCCTCAACATAGGTGCGCGTCTCGGAATCAAGGTACAGGTTCTCGGCATAGCCCTGGCGATGCGCTTCCATGATGGGGCGCAACGACATGGCGTAGTTCAGGCCAGCCTTGATGTTGCCGGTGCCGTGTGGGGCAGCGCGGTCGTATTCAGAAATGCGAATCGTGATGGGCTTCAAGCCACCCTTGAAGTAAGGCCCGACGGGAGTTACCAAGATGCGGAACTGGTATTCCGGTGCGGGAGCAACGCCGATAACCTCGCCAGAGCCAATCATGAACGGGCGAACATACAGCGTGGCACCAGAACCAAACGGCGGGACCCACGCGGCGTTCGCCTTCACAACCTGCTTCACGGCTTCAATGAAACGCTCTTGCGGGAAGCCGGGCATCTCGAGACGCTGGGCGGAGTTGTACATGCGCTCAGCGTTCATATCGGGGCGGAAACATACGATGGAGCCATCTTCGGTGGTGTATGCCTTGAGGCCCTCGAAGACCTCCTGGCAATAATGAAAAATGCCAGCGCACTCGGAAAGGTGGATTTCATGATCGGCGGTAAGGCCGCCTTCGTCCCATTCGCCGTCTTTCCAATTGGCGACATAGCTATAGTCGGTTTTGCGGTAGCCGAAATCGAGGCTGCCCCAGTCAAGGTCTTTCTTCTCGACTGTCATGGTTGCTCCTTCAACACGTACGTTCAATATGCCTCTACTTTACACCCGCGCACTGTCGCATGCTAAAGTCTTTTGGCTATTGGTGGCTCAATCCATGTAATTGTTAGACGAATTAACATGGTCGAAACAATCGTGTATGAAATATGGGTTGCGGGGCGTTTCGGCGAAATTATTCACCGTGGGAAACTTTCTTTCGAAAAAGTGTTGACACGGGCTAACTTAGCCTGTATAAACTTACCCGTGGTTAACATCCACCTTGAAAGCGACCGATATGCTGGGCGGGCACCCCCTTTCCGCTCAGCATATCGGACTCGAAGAAGCCTTCTCTTCCTTCGCTTCTTCAACGATTCGCTAACTCGAGAGGCGGGCGGCGCCACGCGCCCCACCCCCCCCTTGGCGCACTGCCGCCCCGCCCATTCCCCGGATGTTGCCCTTAACTTGTTTATCCGTAAGGCGAATGGCCTCTGCTCCACCCCCTTGGCATGCCATCTCGCCTCTCTCCTTAGGGCAATAAGGAGCACTGACAAGGAACGCCGCTCAATTGAGCGGCGTTCCTGCGTTAAGAATCTTGCGAAGCGATTGGCCTATATTGGCGCGCTTCATCCGCCGGCCGTGTTAGGGCTTTCTGCTTCGACTGGGATGAAAAATCTCCGTTTCGACCGTGATTGAGTTCTGTGCCCCACCGCGATTCGGGCTCCACTCACAACCGGGGTTGGGGTTCTCTTCCTAACTGCGTGTGGGATTGAGCTTTCGATTCACCATGCGGCTCGACATGGGCAATTCTTTCTCAATCGTGCATGGGTCGAGGCTTCCAACCGCAATACATGCTTCATGTTCAGATGCCGTTCGGCGTTTCATGCTTAAACCGTGCTGGAGCCTTATGCTCTAACCATGCTTCGTGATCGAGTCTTTCTAGCAGGAGGCTCTATGTCTTCTGCCACGCTTGGAAATCTAAGCCTCAATCATGAATTTCTTAATTCCCGCGCGCCATTGCGCTTTGCTGCCGCCTTTGACGGCCGCTCGAGCCGCTTTCGCGTCTACGACGACGCTCCCAGCTAAACCGTTCACGCCGCGCTCGAAGAAGGCTTGTGCGGGCACGACGCTCGGGCCTAGAACGTACAGCTTCGACTCGCGCGAGAGTTCCAGCAGGCGTGGCATCGTCTTGTTGGTGAGCGTTGTTCCCGTTACGAACACGTAGTCTTGCTCGGGCAAGATGTATTCGCATGCGGGGTCGGGCGTATCGGTGGGCGACGTGCAATTGCGCTCAAGCACTGTTACTTGGGCAACTTTGCGCATTTCATCGACGTTCGGAAAATGACCCACGACGGCAACCTTACGGCCCGTATAGCGCCCCTTCAATCGATGGAAGGGGTTGCTCACATCGCCGCTTTCCGCAACGTCCTCGTCGATTGTGCCACCAAGGGACTCAATGGCATCGGGGGTCGCATAATAGGCATTGATGGCCGCGACCCCAAGGCTTGCTTCGAGCCAGTTCCATGATTTGGCCAATGCTGCAAGCGTTTTAAGGTCGACGTCGACGGGACTTTGCTTGAATCGGCCCTTGCCGCCTCCACGCACCGTTTTGGCGATGCCCATGCCGCAATCGGCCACGATGTATGTCCAATGCGCGCCAAGGCAGTAATCGTGCACGGTGATGTCTGAAGGCATGTCGTCAATCAGTTCATCGTAAAGGGACCAAGCGGGCATGAGGACTCCTATCTTCGTATGTTGCGTTCCTTTAATGCAAGCGACAGCTGCGTGTGGGGGGGTTCTTGTCGAAAAACGGGGTCGAATGTGGCATTTTTCAACCGTGCTGCTTTCTTCCAAAAAGTACCCACGCATCTGACCTGGGCATTTCGTTAGGTTTCTTCCGACCGTCATTCGAATGATGAAACTATAGCGAACTGAATGCCACATTCGAGCGCATTTTTGAACAAAACCCAGGATTGCATTCGACGCTTAAGCGAATCATGGCCGCCCCGAAGGACGGCCATGATGGAAGGTTAGGTTACGCTTGTCTGAAGTCTGTTCGTTGCGGATTAACCAACTCAAGCGGACTCTTCGCGAGGCCGATGCAGGTTCGTCGCGATGCCACGATGCCAGAGCAGGTTCTTCACGATGTGCTTTGCCGCGGTACGGCCGCAGAACAGCGCGTTTGCCTGGCAAGTACCGTTGCCATAGACCTCGCCGTCCCAGCCGCTCGTGCAAACGCCAGCAGCGTAGAGGCCAACGATGGGCTTATAGCGATCGTCGACGACCTGGGCGTTGGTATTGATGCGAATGCCGCCCGAGGTATTCAACATGCCCGAGGAAATGCGGAAGGCGTAGAACGGCGCGGTCGCGATGGGCCACATGTTTTCTGCTTCTTTCCCCCATTCGGCATCGGCGCCCGTGTTGTACTTCTCGATTTCGTCGGCCAAGTTATCGGCATCGACGCCAATTTCCTTGGCGAGATCGGCGATGGTATCGGCCTTGAAGCACTCGTCGTTTCCAGAGACCGCCTTGTCGACTTCGTCCTGCAGGCCATCGATGGCATTGCCGACCAGTTTGTCGGCGAAGCCGGAATAATGACGCTGGCAGCCGCCTTCGGCGTATTTCTGAATGCCGTCGGCGTCGACGATCGACCATACGCTACCCTGAGTTTCAACAACCTTGCCAGAAACGGCGGTCGAAGAAATGTTCTCGTTCATGAAACGCAGGCCATCCTGGTTCACCCAGAAATTGCTCGGCTGCATGGCGACGCATACGCCAAGGGCGCTGTCATAGCTGAAATCTTTCACGTTATTAAACAGGGAGTCGACCGTGAGGTGATTCGCGCGGCCGTGGGCGGTCTGCTCTGCCATCAGGTGGCCGTCACCGTCTTGGCCCTGGGGCTTTCGGCGCTTTTGGTTTTCGCCGTTGGAAGGTGCGCCATACATACGGGCATGGCGCTCGGCGAAATCGCCGCTCTTGCATTCCCTTCTATGATGGTGGCGTTCTGCGTAAGCTCGATAGTGATGCTCGTTGTTATTGCGAGCTTCATGTTCTCGGATCGCGACAATGCGCTCGTATTTGAGCCAGTTGAAGAGGGCGAGCTCGATGTGGAAGCCTGCGAGCCCAATGCGGAAAAACCTGCGCCAACCATGGATGAACGAATTGCCGCGGTTGCCGAGAAATTCGGCCTCACCGCGCGCGAGACCGAGGTCTTCATGCTGTGGGCCACGGGCCACGGAGCAAAATCGATTGAAGAGAAGCTCGTGCTCTCGTCGGCTACGGTTCGTACCCATATTCGGCATATCTACGAGAAGCTCGACGTGCACAGCCGCGCAGAATTGATTGAACTTCTCGAGAGCCGCCAACGCGACCCTCGCATGGAGATTCAAAATAAGCCCCTTTTTGCACGTTAAAATTCGCTACAATCACTCGCGCAGTGAGCAGTTCACCATGCATTCTGGCGTACATCGCGCCCCGCATTTCACAACGTAAGTCCAGCTGTTGGGCCTTCGGGCTCGCATGTATCCGCAGAATGCGGCGCCTTTCGTGCGCCCTAAAAAGGAGTTTTCTGGTATGCAGGGAAAACAATTGGCCATGCTCTTAGGAGTTTTGTACGGCGGGGCTTTTTTGACTGGGTTTAATGAGAACCTCATGAATATGGGCCTTATCGCCATTATGGATGAGTTCGCCATCGGTTCGGTGACGGCGCAGTGGCTCGTAACGGCCTTCATGATCGCCTCGACGCTTGTGGTTATGTGCATGGCGTTTTTCTATCGGCGCATTCGGTTGCGCGTGTTGTTCTTCGTGGCGAGCGCCCTTACTTTGGTCGGCTCGGTTTTAGGACTTTTCTCAACGAATTTTGCCATGCTCTTAATTGCGCGAATCATTCAGGCGGTGGGTTCGGGCGTGTTCATCCCTCTTATGATGAATACGATTTTGGCCGTGACGCCAAAGAACAAGCTCGGCACGTATCTCTCGCTTGGTGGATGCACCATTACCTTTGGCCCTGCATTCGCACCTGTCGTATGTGGCGCATTGGTCACGAATTTGGGGTGGCGTTCGATATTCCTCGCGCCGATACTGGGAATGACGCTTCTTGGCGTTTTGGGCTTCATCTATGTAAAAGACCTCGAAAACAGCGAAGCGCATCTTGATGCGCCTTCGGTGACCCTTTCGGGCGTTACGTTGTTCGCACTTTCGTTCGGTTTGGCGGAAATCGCGATAGATATGGTGCTCGGCGCTGTCTCGCTCATTATCGCAGTTGCTGCAGCCGTGGTTTTTGTCGCCCGTCAGCTCGCCTGCCAATACCCGCTTATCGAGCTTTCCCCGATGCGTCGTCTTTCGTTTTGGCCCGCTGCGGTTTTTGCCCTGATCTCTCTTATGTCAATGTTCTCGATGAGCGTCTTGCTTCCCCTCTATCTTGAAGGCGCATGTGGCATAACGGCATTCGTGGCTGGCGTTGTCATGCTTATTCCTGTGCTTTGCAACGCCGCATCGACCCTGATGAGCGGCCGAATTATGGACAAACGCGGAGGTTGGCCCCTCATTCCCCTTGGCTTTGCGAGCATCGCCATGGGCTTTGCGCTCATGGCAATCTTCGCTTCGACGTACTCCATTGCTGCGATGTTTTTCGCGTCGACTCTGGTGTTCATCGGCGTCGGTATGTCGCTTGCTCCTTCTCAGACGGCTGGATTGCGTACGCTTCCGCCGCGTGAAAACCCCTTCGGCGTTGCCCTCATGACGACATTCACCCAAATCGCCGCGTGCGCCGGTCCTTCGCTCTACATTGGGCTTATGTCCTCGTCGGAAAACGCCGCGCTCAACTCCGGCGCACTGGGAACCGCCGCCGTTGCCCAGGGTTTTGCCGTTGCCGTATGCTTCGCTGCTGCTTTGGCTCTCGCGTCGGCAATTGGTGCTACTGTCTTCTGCCGAGCTGCGCTAAAGCGGAGCAATGCCGCCTCCAAGCACGCCCAAGCCCAGCAACCCACTGAAATCGCCTTGCTTATGGAAAAGACCCCCTTTGTCGTAAAGGGCACTACGCCTGTCGGGGAGGTCATGCATGAGCTGGTCAATCGCAAAGTGAGCGGTATGCCGGTTGTGAATGACGGCGGGGTCCCGATTGGCTTCATTTCCGACGGCGACATCATGCGCTACCTTTCTGAATGCCACCCTGCGATTACGAGCTCGTATTCGCTCATGGAAGCGGCAAATAGCCAAACGTTCGATGAGAAGCTCAAAGAGCTTGTTGCGCTCCCCGTTTCGCATATTGCTACGGAACGCGTCGTGAGCATTCCTCAAGACGCAACGCTCCAAGAGGCATGCACGCTTTTGGCGCAGCATAAATTGAAGAAAGTGCCCGTCATGCAGAACGGTGCGATTGTCGGAATCCTGAGCCGATCTGACGTCATTCGCTACGCGATGAACAACGCGCTGGCCGGAATTGAGGAATAGCGCACACTGGCCGCGATGCCCCGTCCTGAACGACGGGCCTATTTCGCGCCCTTGGGAATTGCGCGAACGATCCTGTTAGGCAGGGTGCTTTCTTCCAGCCTCAAAAGCGGGTGGTTCTCTTCCGTGTAAGGAGCGAAGTCCGAAGAGCGTCAACCGTTACGCCACCTGTGGGTGGTTCTCCCCCGTGTGAGGAACGAAGGCTCTTCCGCGCTTCCCTCCTCTTGTGGGCGTCTTTCCGTTACGCGAAGCAAATTCTTTAAATTGTGGCGCTGCCTTTGTTGACAGCGCCATTCTTATATCTATACTTATGAACAATTGTTCATATGTTTGTTTGGTCTCGTGAAGGAGCAAGCATGAAACAGACTATTGTTGAAGAACCGGCCATTCAAGAATCGAGCCTTTCCTGCGGCTGCGGCTGCGAGCAGGTTCATGAAACGGCCCCCGAAATGCCCGACGAAGAGCTGCTCTACGATTTGGCGGACCTCTTCAAGGTATTCGCCGATACGACCCGAATCAAGATTCTCTATGCCCTTATGGGGCGTGAGCTTTCCGTGGGTGATTTAGCCGAGGTTATCGGCGCTACGCAAAGCGCCGTTTCGCATCAGCTTCGCACTTTGAAGCAGGCCCACCTGGTGAAATTCCAGCGCGATGGCAAAAACGTGATCTACTCGCTTTCCGACGACCACGTATACACGATGATCGCCCAGGGTATGACCCATATTTGCGAATAAGCTTACCAACCAGCATGAGTGAAAGGAACAAACCATGCGTAAGACGTTTAAACTCGACGAGCTCGATTGCGCAAACTGCGGAGCGAAAATGGAGGCCGCCATTAAGAAAATCGATGGCGTTGTTGATGCCAAAATTACGTTCATGACGCAGAAACTCGTCGTCGAAGCCGACGATGCGCGCTTCGACGAAATCATGGACGAAGCACAAAGTATTTGTAGAAAAATCGAACCCGATTGCGAAATCGTGCGTTAAATCCCAAGCAGGGTGATTGCCGTGAATAAAAAATTAAGGCGCTGGCGCAAGCGCATCGTTATCGCGCTCGTTTTATTTGCGATGATATTCGCTCTTACGGAGCTGTTGCCCCTTTCTAATTGGCTTGGCGGCGAACGCAATGCCGTATATGTGGAATTTGCGCTATACCTTATTCCATATGCGATTGCCGGCTACGACGTTCTGCACAAAGCTGCGCGCAATATCAAAAACGGCCAGGTATTTGATGAGAATTTCCTTATGGCGGTAGCGACGATTGGCGCATTCTCGCTCGTTTTCTTCCCGGACTCCGGCCCTCATATGGCCGAAGGCGCAGCGGTTATGCTGTTTTACCAGGTGGGTGAGCTGTTTCAACAATATGCGGTCGGCAAAAGCCGCAAATCGATTGCGGCGATGATGGACATCGCCCCCGATTTCGCGAACGTTCGAAACACGAACGGCGATTTGGAGCAGGTCGATCCCGACAGCGTTGCCGTTGGCAGCGAGATTGTCGTAAAGCCTGGCGAGCGCGTGCCGATTGACGGCGTCGTTGTGGAAGGCTCTTCTCAGCTTGATACGGCAGCATTGACGGGTGAAAGCGTGCCGCGCGCCATCGAAGCGGGCAGCGAAGTGGTTTCTGGCTGCGTGAACCTCACAGGCTTGCTCATCATCAAAACAACAAAGCCCTTTGGCGAGTCTACCGTGAGCCGTATTCTTGAGCTGGTCGAGAACGCTGCCGAAAAGAAGGCCCATACCGAGAATTTCATCACGCGCTTCGCTCGTTATTACACGCCTGCAGTATGCGGAGTCGCGCTCGTGTTAGCGCTGCTTCCTCCCCTGCTCGGCTTTGGCGCGTTGAGCGATTGGGTTTTTCGCGGACTGACGTTCCTCGTGGTAAGTTGTCCTTGTGCGCTCGTCATTAGCGTTCCGCTTTCGTTTTTCGGTGGCATCGGCGGCGCGAGCAAGCTTGGCATTTTGATCAAGGGCAGCAATTACCTAGAGTCGCTTGCCTCGGTCGATACGGTTGTGTTTGATAAAACCGGCACGCTTACGAGCGGTACCTTCGGCGTTGTCGCGGTTCATCCCGCGGAAGGCGTCAAAAGCGATCGCCTGCTTGAACTGGCGGCTCATGCGGAAGCGTATTCCGACCATCCCATCGCAATGTCGGTAAAGCAAGCGTATGGCGCCCGCATCGACGAGACGCGCGTGTCGAACGCAAGCGAGGTAAGCGGGCGTGGCGTGCAGGCTAAAATCGACGGCGCGAGCGTGAGCGTCGGCAACGACAAGCTCATGGCGAGCCTTGATATCGATGCTCACAATTGCGAACTTGTCGGAACGATGCTGCATGTTGCCGAAAACGGAAAATATCTGGGTCATATTGTTATCGCCGACATGGTGAAAGACGATGCGGCTAAAACCATCGCCGACCTGCACGCGACAGGCGTAACCAAAACGGTGATGTTGACCGGCGATGCCGAAGAAGTCGCCCGCTCCGTTGCCTCGAAGCTTGGCCTTGATGAATTCCACGCCAAGCTTCTGCCCCAAGACAAGGTTGCTGAAGTTGAACGTTTGCTTGATGAGGAAAGCAAAAATGGCAGGCTTGCCTTCGTGGGCGACGGCATCAACGATGCGCCTGTGCTTACCCGCGCCGATATCGGTATTGCGATGGGCGCGATGGGTTCCGATGCCGCCATCGAGGCGGCCGATATTGTGCTCATGGACGACAAGCCGTCGAATATCGCGAAAGCGATTCGTTTGTCGCGCAAAACCATGGGTATCGTATGGCAGAACATCGTATTTGCCTTGGGTGTGAAGCTTGCCGTGCTCGTGCTTGCCGCCGTCGGCATCGCGAACATGTGGATGGCAGTGTTTGCTGATGTCGGTGTGGCGATTCTGGCCATCCTTAACGCCATGCGCTGTATGAACGTGAAGAAGTTCCAGTAGCCGTCGCGTTGGCCAATAAGCCCCTTGCAAAGAATAAGCCCCGGTTGCCAGTGAACTGCGCCCCAAATCTTGGACGCATTAATTAAAACTCGCGGCTATGCCGCC
>OLPG01000459.1_pt1 | contig 40188 bp, 30 predicted proteins | sample 1672311 | NCBI WGS metagenome assembly OLPG01 (sample SAMEA3136670, study PRJEB25190) | human gut metagenome | biome: human gut; feature: human-associated habitat; material: faeces | place: Austria | collected 2013 | reverse complement strand
TGCGGGATTTCCAGCTGACCTATGCAACGTTGTTCTCCGGCGTGCGTCATGACAGTGGAGATCCGGTGGAGTGGGGCGAAAAAATGATCGCACACTACCAGAAACTGGGGATCAATCCGGCAGGCAAGACTTTATTGTTCAGTGATTCTCTCGATTTTGCACGGGCACACGAACTGTATGAACATTTTCGGAACCGCACAAAGGTGGCTTTTGGAATCGGTACCTATATCTCGAATGATACGGAGGTACCGGCACTGAATATCGTCATGAAAACCACGTTGTGCAACGGTATGGATGTCGCAAAGATTTCCGATACTCCGGGCAAGGGAATGTGCAAGAACCCGGATTATGTGCACTATCTGAAACGATGCATCGACTGGCGTATGAATCATGACAGATAAAAATTCTGATTTACAGACAAAGGAAGAGGGAACAGACCTATGAATTATACAGAGTGTATCGAACAGGCGAGAGGCCGTATCGGATCTTACTGTAAGGCGTGCTGGGAATGTAACGGCAGAGCCTGTAAAAACCAGATGCCGGGGCCGGGAGCCAAAGGCATCGGAGATACCGCCATCCGCAACTATGACAAATGGAAAGAAATCCGTGTCCAGATGGACACGCTGGTCGAAAACCGTCCATGTGATACGACACTGGAACTGTTTGGCAGAACATTTCAGTATCCGTTTTTTGCAGGTCCGGTAGGTGCCGTGCAGCTGCACTACGGAGACTGCCTGAATGATATTTCCTACAACGATATTCTCGTTTCCGCCTGTGCGGCATCTGGCATCGCTGCTTTTACCGGAGACGGAACCGACAGCGATGTCATGGTCGCAGCGACAAAAGCGATCAAAAATGCCGGTGGACTGGGAATTCCGACCGTAAAGCCGTGGAACATCGAAGTGATCCGGGAGAAAATGGCAATGGTAAAAGATTCCGGTGCCTTTGCCGTGGCAATGGATATCGATGCGGCAGGACTGCCGTTTTTAAAGAATCTGACCCCACCGGCCGGAAGCAAATCGGTGGAGGATCTGCGTGAAGTGAAACAGGCGGCAGGGCTGCCGTTTATCGTCAAAGGAATCATGACCGTCAAAGGTGCCATGAAGGCAAAAGAAGCCGGGGCCGATGCGATCGTTGTGTCAAACCACGGCGGGCGTGTTCTGGATCAGTGTCCTGCCACCGCAGAGGTGCTCGAAGAGATCGCAAATGCAGTCGATGGCTCCATGAAGATTTTTGTCGACGGAGGCATCCGTTCCGGTGTGGATGTGTTTAAGGCACTGGCACTGGGAGCCGATGCGGTGATCATTGCCCGCCCGTTTGTGACTGCCGTGTATGGCGGAGCGCAGGAAGGCGTCGAGGCTTATGTCAATAAGATCGGAAGTGAGCTGAAAGATACGATGGCAATGTGCGGTGTGGCTTCGCTGAAGGAGATCACACGGGATTGTGTCAGAGTGTGAGAATTACATATTGGGAAAGGATGAAACGCTTGTGTTCGTGGCGGGTGTCATGGATATGGGCGTTTTTTCTGTTGAAATGAGAAAATGGATGGATTTTGTTATATTTTTTGCTGAAAAAGGTCGGTTGATGTAAAAATGTGATATAATAGATTGTACGAAAGGACAGGGATATATATAAAAGTACTGTTTATAGGACAGTAGTTGGTTTAAGATAAGATCAAGACAAGGCACAAATAAGTAGGCAGATGGGAAAAATAATTATTACATTGGTGATGACTTTAGTTACTGAATAGATGCTTACGATGAGTATGAACTTATCGGATTATCAAAGGCAGTCAGAACTTATGTTATAGATGTAACAAAAATGTTTAGGTATTTAGAAAAAATATGACAGAAGATCAGAATATAGAATTTTTATCGGGAAAAATTATATGAGAAAATTAGAAGAAAAGTTTCGTGAAAATACAACATTAAAATACTACAATGAAAATGCTACAATTTTTTCTGCTACTACACAAATCGTAGATTTTTCCATAACGCAGGATAAGTTCCTTGCATTGTTACAGCCAAATGCATATATTTTAGATTTTGGTTGTGGATCTGGTCGTGATACAAAGTATTTTATGGAACATGGATATAGGGTGGAAGCAGCGGATGGTTCAGAAGAGTTGTGCAAATTAGCAAGCACGTATACTGGAGTTTCAGTTAAATATATGCTATTTCAGGAGTTGGACGAGCAGAAAAATATACACAGTTTTTTGCACCAGCATACGCTCTTACATCTAAGAATATTGTAGCTATTTATCAAGTAGTAATCTTAGTAAGCAGCCATTTGGAACATAAGATTGAATGGTAGGTGTTTCAAAAAGTGACAATAACAGCGTTAGAAAAGGCATTCTGGAGCGTGAATCTTGAAAAACGGATATAATATGATAGAATAGTATATATGTAACTGTGACCAATAATGAAGTATACGGCAAAGAAGCGTTACAGATGGAAATAAGTTATAATAAGCTTCGCAAACTTATGATTGATAATCAAAGGAATAGATAGGATTTAATGCGTGCGGCTGATATTTCATCATCTTTTGCAACAAAGCTTAATAAAGACGAAACGGTATCTATGGAAGTGCTTATGAGAATTTGTAAGGTGTTCCATTGCAATATTGGAGATATTTGTCAAATTATAGAGGATTGATATGGCAGTTCGGATAGGATGGGACGAGTATGAAGTTGCATTGCTGATAGATGCTTGCAACAAAATTCGTGACAAGAAAATTGATAAAGCAGAGCGCGTACATAAATTATCAAATTTGCTTAGGCAACGTGCAAAAGCAAATGGAATTAACATAGATGAAGTCTTTCGCAATGAAAATGGAATTACACTTCAGATGACTAAAATGGAGTATCTTCTGACAGATGGGAAAAAAGGTTTGCCGGGAGCAAGTAAGTTATATATTGAAATGGCAAAAATGAGTAAATTAAATTCTGATGAATTTGAAAAAATACTCACGCTTGCAAAGGAACAGATTGAGGACAAGGAGGCTATGAATAATATGAATACAAAAGAAAAATTTATTCAATGGCTTTCATCTAATCCGGTAAATAAATATAGTACTGATATAATAGTTAATGCACTTGACGAAAGTTCGGATTATTGTTGCTCTTGTAACTTAAGCAAAGTGAGCTTTTGGAATATGAACAATAAAAATGAATTCATAACCGTTGCTACAAAGCTTCTTGAAATGAAAATATATCGGCTGACGCATAGAAAGACAGCTATTGTTCTTGATAAAGCGGTACCTTTATATAAGCAATTTTTGCAGCAAAGCGAAATGAGTTCTGGTACAAAGATCCCAGATGTGGAAATCCCAATAGAGGATTCAAGCGACAATGTTGAAGAAGTTATGTTGATTGATAATACTACAGAATTATCTTTGAATGAAAATTCTGTATTTGAATATGACTTTAATAATCCGCCTTCTTTAAGATTTACCAAACCGATAAAGGCTACATATTTCGATGAAATAGCTTCTGAGTCAACATCTTGGCAAAAGCTTTTTATGGATTTGTTAAAGATGTTATATGAAGATTATGCGCATATATTTAAAAGAATATGGGGCGTTGTATATTCAGGTTCAAATGCACCTTTGGTAGGAAGAAAAGAAGACCTGCATTTATTCAGAAGCCCCGGAGAATTTGCTCCTGGAATGTATGTGGAGCTAAATGCGTCAGCAAGTGAAATTGTTAGAAAACTAAAGAAAATTCTTGATGAATGCAATGTGAATTATGAAAATGTTGTAATCACATATTCAAAGACGCGGATGGAACATGAAGATAGTTATAAAGATGAAGATAGACTGGATCAGGATAATAAATATTCCAAAATATATCAGAGACTTTATTACATTTCCAAGGTATATGATGATCCAAATGGAATGACTTTGAAAAAAATAGTGTCCATGCTGGGAAATGATGCTGATGAGGAGTTGGTAATAAGTATTCTGAATGATGTTTCTTGGGCAACAAAATTGGCGGAGGATATTTATTCGTTCGGGGAAAATGCCAACTCAGTTTTGCGGGAACAGGTACAGCCATATGAGATAGAAGAAAATGACATATTTACAGACGGTCACTTCTTCGACTTTTTGTATAATTATGAGAAAATGGCAGAGGCTTCATGCCGGAGTTATGTTTCAGCAATAAGGATAGCCGAGGAATATGCAAAAAATCATAATTATGCCTCTCACATGATTTATGATCGCAGTTTTGAAGATGCTTCAACGCTGATTCGAGTGCTCATGGGTGATAATGAGTTTCTGAAGCTTAATACCAAGCAGCATAACCGATTTAGGGCAGCATTTAAGAAATACTTAAAAATGGGAGGTCAACTTCCTACAAAAGAAAGAAAATCTTTATCGGCGAAAAACCATTCACTGCCGGTTGCTAATAAGATTGAAAAAGTACAGCCGAAAGATTTTGATAAGTCAAAATTTGAAACCACTCTTTTAAGAAGATACCGCAACGGAATGCAATTTGATTCTATTGATTTCGAGAATTTCAGAGAAATGTATGATGCACTTTTTGATGAAGAGCTCACTTTTGATGATGAAGCCTTGGAAGAAAGATTACGTTATTGTGGAGTGCTATATAAAGACAGACTTTTTCCTGCTGAGGGAATAATTGATAACAACATAAAAGAAACTTTGTTTGCATACATTGATAACTGCTTTTCCACTGGAAAGACAGTGCTTTATTATAAGGCAATTTATCAGGATTTATCAGATGTTTTTGCAAGTTGCTTTACACTGGCAGACGAAAAAATGCTGAAGGCTTATATTGAGTATTCGGCTGAGAAGGGTAAATATTATTATTTTTCAGACTATATGTCGGTTGATAGAAATGTAAAAATCAACCACACAGAGGAAGTTGAAGAATATTTTCTTTCCGCCGGTAGACCAATGAGACTTGATGATGCTTTCAGCACATTATCACATATCCCACAAGAACGGGTTGACAGAATCGTTAAGACGAATTCTCAGTTTTTAAGAAATGCTAAGGGCGAGTATTTTCATACAGATATTTTTGAAATCACTGATGATGAACTTGAGGATATAGCAGAAATTATCAATGGCTTTATTAGTGAGAATGAGTATGCAATCTGGACGGATGTGTGGAATGTAATTCAAGATAAGTTGCCATTGTTCGTTGAAAATAATTTATATCTTTCGGGTCTTGGAATTAGAAATGCAATCACACAACGCTATAACGGGAAATTTCATTTTGAAGGTGCTGTTATTAGCTCACCAAGAGATAGCTTTTCTATGAGAGATGTATATCAACTATATGCAAAACATCATACAGAGTTTACGGCAGATGAAATATATAAACTTTCAAAAGAATTAGATACGGTGATTTATTTCGATGCTTTGTCAGAAGTTTCAGTGCGAGTCAGTCACGATTTATTTGTTTCAAAAATCTTATAAATTTCGAGGTGGATTCTATCGATAGGGTTATTAAGAGCTTTATGGCAAAGGATTACATCAGAATTCGTGAGATAGACTCTTTCCTTGCGTTCCCATCTGTTGGATATGAATGGAATGAGTATATGCTAGAGAGCTTTTTGATTTCATACAGCAAAAAGTTCACACTTTTGAATAATGGACAATCTTTGCACAATGTGGCAGGGGCTATTGTCAAAAAAAATGGAAAAATTAAAGAGTTTGAAGATGCTTGTGCAGCAGTGCTTGCTGAAAGTCGAATTGAGTTAAAGAAAAGCGAAGCACTGAACTATCTTGCAGATGTCAATATGATTACAAGGCGTAGTTATAAGGACTTAGATACTGCTATTTGGAAGGCAACACAAATTCGGAACAGGAAGGAATAAACAGGATGTATGCATACGAATGGGATAGTTCTACCGGTGGTTATATATTAACCTCAATGCCACTGGCATTTTCAAAGGAGCCCAGACCCGTTTATTATAAAGAACTTGATATTTTAGGGTTTGATAAATATTGGAATTATGATAAAAATGATAGCTTTCCGTATATGTGGGCAGAAACCAATAATTATTATTATCGGGGAAGACTTGTGGCAAAAACCAAGGGAGGCTCTCTGTATACTCCTCCGGAATTAGTGTTGATTGAAGATCCAGAGCCGGAAGGTTACCCTCTTCGATTTGTCGATATACCCGCTATGGTTGAGAAAAATCGACAATCAATGGAACAGCTTGTGCAGGAGACAATTAAGAAAATATATAATACTTTTATTGAGTACAAAGATAAAGTAGATGTTTTTTATGTGGCTTTTTCTGGTGGTAAAGACAGTATCGTTGCCTTGGATTTAGTTCAAAGAGCACTTCCTCATAACTGTTTTAAGGTGTTATTTGGGGATACTGGAATGGAATTTCCCGATACATATGAGACTATTGAAGAAATAAAACAAATTTGTGCTGAAGAACAAATTGAGTTTTTTCAGGCAAAATCAAAACTAAAACCTGAGGATACATGGCAGATCTTTGGACCGCCAGCTGTAACAATACGTTGGTGTTGTAGTGTGCATAAAACTACGCCACAGATAATGCTACTTAGAGATGTCTTACAAAAGCCTGATTTTACTGGTATGGCATTCACTGGCGTTCGTGGAGATGAAAGCTTATCCAGAAGTGAGTATGATGCGATAAGTTATGGAGGTAAGCATTCTGGGCAATATAGTTGTCATCCTATTTTGGAATGGAACACAGCAGAACTTTTTTTATACATATATGAAAATGATTTAACCTTTAATAAAGCGTATAAGAAAGGTAATACAAGAGCTGGCTGCCTTGTTTGCCCTATGTCTCAGGGAAAACATGATTACATGAAGTATAAAAATTATCCTGATAACACAGACTTGTTTATCAATAAAATAACAACTACTAGTGGAAAAAACTTCTCTAAGGAAAATTATGATAGGTTTGTTGAACAAGGATATTGGCGTACTAGAAAAAGTGGCAGAGAATTAAATTTCGGTCATGATAAGCATGTGTTTGAAATAGTCAAAGGACAAAATGTTATAACTGTACAGAAAAAGAATGAACATTGGAAAGAATGGGCAAAGACCATTGGTCAGGTTACTAGTTTGGGTGATGGTGAATTTAGCATAGTATATAAAGGAAAATCTTATGTGATTTGTACTACAAATACTCAAGAAGGTGGTGAGCAATTTACATTTCCTAATATTGGAAATGGTAAATCGGATATAAAATTCTTGTCGCTTTTTAAGAGTGTAATTATAAAGAGTGTTTATTGTGTTAATTGTGGATATTGTGCAGCCGAATGTAAAAGTGGTTGTATCGATATGGCAAATGGAGTGCATATTTCAAATCAGTGTAGGCATTGCTTTAGTTGTCATGATATATATTCTCATTGTTTGAGATATAACTCTATAAAAAATAGAATAGGAGCAAAGGTTATGACTGGACTTGACAGATATTACAGCTTTGGTATTAAAGAAAATTGGTTGAGAGTGTACTTTGACTATGAGGGAACGGCATCATTTTGGACATCAGATGGAGATGGTGAAGTACCAAATAAGAAAAAGGATGCATTTTTAAATTTTGTTAAAGATGCGGGATTGGTAGACGAAGATAAATCCTTTAAAGGAAAAGAGTATAAGTATATAAAATACAAACCGAATAAGTTTGCAGAAAAAATGTTTTCTCTTGGAGTAGATGATGAGAGCATGTGGGCTTATCTAATGTGTAATCTAGCTTATGCAGAGGATTCGGAAGAGTTTAGATGGTTTATAAAGAATATACCTTTTAAGGAGACATCGACACCAGAATCTATAAAACTTAGATTAGATGAAGTTATGGAAAATGATAAATCTGGTTTAGGAAAGAGAAATATTTGTGATGCACTTAAATCATTTCTGATTAAGACGCCGTTTGGAAAGCAACTTGGTCTTGGTAGTGTAATAGATTATGAAGAAAAAGTATCCTCAAACGGAAGAGAAACTATTAAATTGAATTATTTTGTTAGAGGCTCGTGGAAAAATCCAGACGAAAAAGTGATACTATACACACTTTATAAATTTGCTGAAGCATGCGGAAATTACAGACAGTTTACATTAACCAGATTGCTTGATACATCTGTTGAAAGTGATGGAATTAGTCCAACGCAGATTTTTGGACTGAACCGAGAAACAATGGAGAAAATCCTGAATGGTCTTACATTCAACTATCCGGATTTGATTGAAGCAAGATTTACGCTTGGTTTGGATAATATTACGCTTAAAAGTGATAAGACTGCTAATGAAATTTTAAACAAGCTGTTCTGAGGAGGAAAAGAGAATGAGCTATAGAGAGTATTTTGACATCGACCCAGAGTATTTTCCGCAGGTAGATAAGAAAATAATAGAGGAACAGCCGAATTTGTGGAAGAAATTTTATCCGCATCCTACATTCATTAAGTTGTTGAAGTCAATGGTAGATGTTTTGGCACGCAAGCAGAAATTATCTGTATGGGTTGACGGTGCTTATGGTACAGGTAAATCTCATGCTGTCCTGACATTAAAGAAACTTATAGAGGCTTCAGACGAGGAAACCAATGCATATTTTGAACGTTATAAACTTGATAATTTCCTCTGTCAGAAGTTGATTGCTCAAAAAAAAGAGGGGAAAATCCTTGTTTGTCATCGTTATGGTTCGTCTGATATTCAAAACGATACAGATTTGGTTGTTGCCATTCAGGAAGGCGTAGAGAAAGCATTGTCTGATGCTGGAATTGAAAATACAGCCAGCAGTTCTTTAAGAAATTCGCTTATCAGATATTTTGAGGATGAAGAAAACAAACAGAGTTTTGATATTTATGCTAAAGGTAAATATCAGACGGTGTTGAACGGAGATACTGCCGATAGTATTCTTGAAAAATTAAGAGATTTTAAAGAAGAAGCTTTAAATACTTTAATTAAAAAAGTATTTAAGGTTCCGGTTGTAAAGGGAAGCTTCTCCATGACTACAGGGGAACTTTGCGATTGGATACGTGAAATTATTGAGAAGAATAATCTTAAGGAACTTGTATTCATTTGGGATGAGTTTTCAGAGTATTTTGAAAACAACATGCATCATCTTACAGGTTTTCAGCAGGTTGCAGAGCTTGCTGCTACGGCACCGTTCTGTCTTTTGATTGTTACTCATAAAGCGGAAGGTTATTTTTCTGATGGAGACCCAGATAAGCGAAAAATCCTCGACAGATTTGTTTCGCCAATTCACATTTCTTTGCCTGAAAATATAGCCTTTGAATTGATGCATGAGGCATTGAAGGTAACAGATGATGTTGATAAAGCTGCAAAATGGGAGAAATACAGGAAAAGTTTAGAAGACCGTACTATGCAGAGCCGTTCTGCTGTAAGCAAAAAAATTGGTTTGACAGACAAGGATTTAAGTAATGTTTTGCCGATTCATCCTTATGCAGCCCTTATATTGCAGCATATTTCGATTTACTACACATCTACAGCTCGTAGCATGTTCAATTTTATTAAAAATGATGAAGGCGAAGATGTTAAAGCATTTCAGTGGTTTATTGACAGATATGATTTTAGATCTCAAAATCCATTTGTCACGATTGATATGTTATGGAATTTCTTTTATGAAACAGGCAGCCAGAAATTGGCTGATGGCATAAGAGAGGTTTTAAGCTGCTATACTCCGAAAATGGATAAGGAGCTTATGGAAGATGAAAAGCGTGTACTCAAGGTTATCTTATTGCTTCAAGCTATATCTGAAAGAATGAGTGGTAACCGTGACATTTTTCTTCCAAATAACAAAAATTTGACACTTGCTTTCGAGGGCACTGACCTTCAATTTACGGCACAGAATATTGCAAAGAAACTTTTGAACGACCATGTAGTAACCAGAACGCCTTTGACAGGCGATGTATTCTCATATTGCTGCAAAAACATGGGATCGAGTGTAGACCCAGGTCCGTTCATTGCACAGGCTAAAAGTAAATCTACAAAAGATATGTCATTTATGGCAGGTGGTAATTTGCGTACTATTATTGAGCTTACGGGTGCATTAAAGCTTCGTTATTCATTGGCATATGCTACGCTCTCTGATTTTGATAGCGAAATTAAAAAGGCAAACAATCCAAGTGTAACTAATAACAAACTTTATGCCGTTGCAACTATCGGCAGAGATTCGGCTGAAAGTGGGGCATTAAAGAAAAAAATAGAGAATTTCTTTGTGAATAATCCTGAATCAAATGCAATTGTAATCGATAGTTCAACATGTGTTCTCGGCGAAGGCGAATATAATGAGTTTGTTGAAAATTATGCCATGTCTCTTGCAATCGGAAACAGCGATTTAGACCAGAGAAAGACTTACGAGGGATACGCTATTGAGGTGCTTTCAAATTGGGCGAAGAGAATTAAAGGTGGCGATTTCTATGTATACTCTCGCTATGAAACAAATGGAGAACGAGTAGCTAATATTCAGGATTTGTTTATCTATCTGTTTGATATAGATAAATTCCATTACCCGCAATGCCTTGAAGGTGCTTATACAAGTGTTCTGAATACAATGTATGATGCCAATTCATTGGGGAATGGCGCAACATGTGGTATTAACGAAGAAACAAAAGGCACATTCCGTTCAGGCAATGAAGCAACTAAACTTGAAAATGCTCTGAAGGGGGCATGGAAAGTTCAGGAATATTGGAATAACTCTCATTCATATATTGCAGATTTGAAGAAAACTGTAGATGCGTTTATTAACGAGGCTTTTAATAAAAGTGACCGTATTTCTATTGCTTCAATATATGAGATGCTGAAAGCAGAACCATACGGATTTATGCCTTGTAACCTGACTGCTTTTATTCTTGGATTTGTTTTAAAGGAATACACGAAAGGTGTTTATTCTTATAGTGACAATTTAACAACAGTACCGTTAGATGTAGAAAAGCTTGCCAGTATGATTTCTGAAATTATTAAGCAGGACAATACGCCGGAAAAACGTTACAAAGATAAGTTTATCGTAACATTGACGGAAGAAGAACGTTCCTTTAACAAGGCTACATCAGTTGCCTTCGATATTCCAGAAATGTATTGTGTTTCTGTTACTGAAACAAGGTCACGAATTCGAGAGCAGATGAAAGGTTTTTCCTTCCCTATTTGGGCAATCAAGTATGTACTTGACGGTAAGACCTTTAAGACAGATAAAGATGTCGTTTCAAAACTTATTGATAACTATTGTGGCATTGCGAATAACAAAAATATGGAAGGCGAGAAGTCGGATAATGACATTGCTCTTACCATTGGAAAATTATGCTTAGATAATGATGGCGTTGTAGATGATTTGAAAAGCATACTCACAAAGGACAATTGCAAAACTGGTATGATTGAGTATTTAAAGTTATATGATGGAGGAAAACTTCCTGCTGTTGCTGAAATAATTAATGATGGCGGTCAGTATATCAATCAGTTGCAATACAAATTTAGCTCAGATGCTGCCAATTGGGTATGGAATACAGATACAGTCAATGCAAAAATAGACGAGCTTATTTGTGAATATGAAATTATTGAAATAAGCAATGGTGTTCTATCTAAAAATGCAACCTATATGGAAGCGATTCGTGCATGGGTTGATAAGATTGGTCAGATTCGATTGGCTTATTCAATGATTAAAAATGAGCTTGGCGATAGCAAAGCTTTTTATGAGATGCTCTACAACTTGTATAAGCAAAGAAATCTTCTTGATTCACAAAAGAAGCCATTCCTTGATTTACTTCGTGAGAATATAGAAAACTTTAAATATTTTATGGGCTCACAGAGCAGTTTATTTATTAAAGCTTGTAGTTTCTATTTAGACGACCTTTCAGAAGAAGATGTTAAATCCATTCTTGATGATGATACATATGGATTTGGAGGTTCTTATTTACTTGAGCGAGATAAGTATACCGACAAGGTTCAAAAAGCAGTTGATTTATATAAGAATGCTCAGTTGTATACTCGACTCAAAAAGAAATGGAACGATTTGACTGGTACTGATTCACCATATATGTGGTCGAATATGTATCATATGCCTATCCTTGCCATGGTTCCTGATGATGAAGTCGCAACAGCAAGAAAGGTATTTGGAGCTATAAATTCTAAAACTAAAGATGAGAGTACCATTACAACAGCACTAGATTATCTTGATAAAATGACCTATGTGCAGAAATTGAATAATAAAGAAGATAGGGATAAAGCATTTAGAGATGTTTTCCTTGAAGAGTTCTCTGAATTGTTTGATGATGTTGATGAAGTTAGAACTTACCTTCAGAACCATATTTCAGATTCGCCATATCATTGGCTTGGAAATAAAGCGGTTACAGCAAAGATTAAGGCGATGGCTAATGCAAAATATAATGAGTCAGGGTATGGAAAAGCAAAAAAAGTAATAGACGAAATGCCAGCCGAACAGGTAAAAGAATATCTGAAGAAAATGATTGAGGATAATTTTGTTGTTGGGTTGGAAATCATAAAGAAACAAAAGTGATTCGGAGGATAAAACATATGAATCTGGATGACACAAAAAAGAGAGTTCAAAAATATCTGAACTCTAATAAAAGATATCCTTTGATTGTTGATGTTCAGACAAAGGAAGATTTAGCAAATATAACAGAATATTTTAAGGTGGGTAGTAACAAGTTTCCATCTATAGAGGTGTTTTGCAACCAAGATGAGGCAATAAAACTAGATGAGTTATACGCATCTGTATCAAGTAACAATGGTAATACATTCATAACTGGATTGTCTGGATTCCTTATGCTATTTGGAGAAAATGTGGCAAAGCAGGCTTTAAAAACACTGATTACAACAAGCATTTCCGGTCATGTTGTAATTATTACCTATCAATGTGAGAAATATCTCAGATTTACAGATCCTAGAATATCTGAGAGCGGAAGACTGGTTATCGTTGATGGAAATCCTGACAATATTTGCAATATGAATTTCATTTCTCCGATGCTCTCCGATATTTTCGCGGATTCATATAGTGGGATACAGAAAATTGGAACAGCCATAGATAGTTGCTTCAATAGAGATGCATATATTGCAACAGCAATAGATAAAAGCTCTTTTGCTGAATCAGTCTTTCATATTTCGCAAGTAAATAATAGTTATGATATTCTCCGCAATAAAGATTCAAGAACAGGAATTGTTCCTCAAGCATGTGGACTGCCGGAACAATGGGATTATGTACTTCATCAAATGGGAAAATCAGGAACGTGGACTACGGTTATTGTAGACAATTTTGGGTCAGAAAATAATCTTTTACATGCAATAAGCGAATATCAGAAATTTGATGTTGAAAAGAGATGGCTCTATTATGTTGCACTTCTGATGTGTGGTGTTAAGAATAATGATTACCTCAAACTTGCGTTAAATAAGACGTCAAAATCTAGTGAATTGATAAAGAATATTTTTCGGGCTGTACTTGATATTGATTGGAAGAGTGAAAACTATCAGAAACTGTATAGGCAAAGAAAAGGTTTAATTAGTGAGCTGAAAAAAACATTGCCTGAGACGATAGATTTTTGTAAGATTCTATCAACCAAAGGAGAAGATGAAATTTACTATCTGACAGATTTAACACAACCGGAAAAAGAAAAAATCATCAAATGGCTTAGTAATTATGGTGTGAAGTATTCAAAGGACGAATTGGTTTCTATTTTGATGAATGTCTATCCCGATTTAGCGTATTATTTGTCAAGTTATAGATATAGAAATGAATTTTTGAATAGCTATTTTGAGGATTACAAATATCAAAAGATAACAAATCGTATTTTGCCATCTTTTGAAAAAGTTGTTAAAGAGCAGGCAATAAAAATGGATTTTGTTACTATCTTAAAACCACGTACAGCCTATGTAGATAAGCTTGATATACAAAACGCACAAGCATTTTTTGTAGATGCAATGGGAGTTGAATACTTAAGCTTTATTCAACAGAAGTGTAGCGAATATGGACTTTCAACAAATATATCTTGTGCAAGATGTGAGCTGCCTTCATTAACTGTATTTAACAAGGAATTTGTAGATACGTTAAAAGATCAAGGATGTCCAATATCAGATATAAAGGATTTAGATAATATTAAGCATCATGGTAAAGATAGCTTTGACTATGAGAAAGAAAAAACACCAATTTACCTCATAAAAGAGCTCGAAATAATAGATGATTTATTGACGAAAATTAAAGCAAGCATACTTGCGGGTCCATATAATAAAGCAATTATTATTTCTGACCATGGTGCCAGCCGGCTTGCTGTTCTTCATGAAACTGAAAATGTCTGGAGCATGGAGACAAAAGGCGAGCATTCAGGAAGATGTTGCGAGATAAGTGAAATTAACGATAAACCAGATTTTGCAATTGAAGAGTCTGGATATTGGGTTTTAGCGAATTATGACAGATTTAGGGGAAGCCGACGTGCGAATGTAGAAGTACATGGCGGAGCTTCTATAGAGGAAGTTGCGGTTCCAATTATTGAAATTACACAAAAAGCATCCAATATAGAAGCCTTTATTGTTGATGAATCGAAAGTTTTAACATTAGGTGCGAAGGAATACGCAATCATTAAAATTTATGTTGGAATTAGAAGTAATAATATTTCCATCAAATTGGATGGTAATTATTACAATGCTGAAGAAACTGTTGAACCTTATATATATAGAGTAGAACTGCAAAATTACAGCAAAAAAGGTAAGTTTTCCATTGATATTCTTAATGGTGGTGATGTTCTCGCATCTGGACAGCAGTTTGAAATTGAGAAAAAGGGAATGTCCCAGAATAATATGTTTGATTTTTAGGGGTGAAAATAAATGACTGATAAACTTAGAGACTATTTTGATGAAATGGTTGTTTATAAAGATTTAAAAAATAATAATTTCTTTTCTTCTCTTGGACTTCCTGCATTTTTAAGAGATTATCTTTTGAAAATGTTCAGCGATGATTTTGGAAATTTTGATGTGGATGAAGTATCTGCATTTGTTAAGAAGTTCATACCCAAAAAAGAAGACTGGATGAGTATAAAAAATAAAATCATTTATGAGAATGAGAATGTTCAAATCCTGACAAAAATTTCTGTAGATATCAATATAAAGACAGGAGAAATATCATTTGCTATTCCTGATTTTGGAGTGACAGAAAAGGAAACTTTGATTGAACCGGCTATTTGGGATGTCTACAAGGATGATTTGATAAATACAGGAGAGACTTGGGGAATTATTAAGTTAGGCTATCGTCCGCCTGACGATACAGTAAAGCCGAAGATTCCGGGGAAAATAAAGTTGACGGGTTTCAAGAATTTTCGCCCGTATACAGTAGATGTTGAATATTTCAAGGAAATGAGGTCAAACTTCGAAACAGATGAATGGATAGATATCTTATTAGGAGCTATTGACTATAATGCTGACGGATATGAAACGAAACTTCAAAAGCTGACAATGCTTACTAGATTATTGCCGTTTGTAGAGAAAAGAGTAAACCTTATTGAACTAGCTCCTAAGGGAACTGGAAAGAGCTATGTTTTTGGTCATGTCAGTAAAAATGGTTTGCTAACAGACGGCGGTAAAGTTACCCGTTCAAAAATGTTTTACGATGCTAACAGAAGAAAACCGGGTTATATTTGTGGTCCGGATTATGTAGCGATTGATGAAGTAAAGCTTGTAAATTTCGGCGACGAAAACGAAATGCGCTCCATACTTCAAGGATATCTTGAATACGGCACATTTAATTCCAATGGCTATAATGGAGAATCTGATGCGGGTGTAGTATTTCTTGGTAATATAAAAGAAGAAAACATGGATGAGTATGGTTATATGTTAGGAGAATTGCCTACGTTGTTTCAGGAAACGGCACTTCTTGACCGTATTCACGGATTCGTTAAAGGTTGGGATATACCTAGAATGAATGATGGTCTTAAACTGACCGGATGGGCATTTAACTCTGAATATTTCTGCTCTATTCTTCATGAACTCAGAAATGATATGAGTTATCGTGCCATTGTGGAAAAGATTGTAGAAGTTCCCGAGCATGCTGATACTCGTGATACAGAGGCAATTAAGAGGTTGTCAACTGCATATTTAAAGCTGTTGTTTCCGCATGTTAGAAATGAATTTGATGTTGACAAGATGGAATTTAGAGACTATTGTTTAACGCCAGCTATGAAAATGCGAAGAATTATCAAACTTCAGCAAGGCATGATTGACAGTGAATATAAAAATAAAGATGTTCCATGTTTAATGGTGAAAGAATAATGAGTAAAGAGTGTATTGCTTGTGGAAAAAAGCAATTGGATAAAGATACTGTAGGCATAAACAAAAAGCTTCTTGGAAAAGACATTGCCAATTTTTATTGTATGGACTGTTTGGCTGATTTTTTAGGATGTACTGTTGATGATTTGCTGGATAAAATAGAAGAATTTAAGGATGAAGGGTGTACACTTTTTAAGTGAGGAATAGCTATGAAGCATTTTATATACGCTGATAATGCAGCAACAACAAAATTGGATAAAGATGTATTTAATGCAATGCTTCCGTGGCTTCAAGAAGAATATGGCAATCCTTCGCAACTATATTCATTTGCACGTAAACCGAAAAAAGCCTTGACAGAAGCCAGAGCTTTAATTGCAGAATGTATCGGTGCCCAAGCAGATGAAATTTATTTTACATCAGGAGGCACAGAAAGTGACAACTGGGCAATCAAGGGGATTGCAGAGGCGAATAAAAAACATCATACAATTACAACACAAATTGAGCACCATGCAATTCTGAATGCTTGTCGAAAATTAGAATACTTTGGTTATCCAGTAGATTATCTTCCGGTTAACAAACAAGGTGTTGTATCATGCAATGATTTAGCAAAATATATTAAAGATAGTACGAAGCTGATTTCTATAATGATGGTTAATAATGAGATTGGAACAATTGAACCAATAAAAGAATTAGCATCCGTGGCTCATGACAATGGTATATTATTTCATACAGATGCGGTTCAGGCTCTTGGGCACATTCCACTTGATGTCAACGACTTAAGTGTAGACATGCTTTCTGCTTCTGCACACAAGTTTAACGGACCAAAAGGGATTGGTTTTTTGTACATTAGAAGAGGTACAAAAATAGCTCCATTAGCGGATGGCGGTGCTCAAGAATTTCATAAGCGTGCAGGAACTGAAAATATTGCTTCGATTGTAGGAATGTCAATTGCTCTGAAGAAAAGTTGTGATGAAATGGAAAAAACAGACAAAAAATTACTTGCTTTAGATGAAGTGTTTAATAGTGTTCTTTCTAATTCTGAGATAGATTTTATTAGAAATGGCTCTGAGAACCATATCCCTGGAAATATAAATTTGTCGATTCGTAAATCGAGTGGGGAAATGTTACTGCATCGTTTAGATTTGATGGGGATATGTGTTTCAACTGGTTCAGCTTGTGATTCTGTAAATACAGAAGTTTCACATGTTATTAAGGCAATCGGAGTACCATCTGAGTATTCGGAAGGTACTATTCGTATTTCATTTGGCAGAGACAATACAAAAGAAGACGCAGTTACGATTGCAAAGGCTATTGTTAAAGTTCTTAAAGGGGAAGATGTCTTCTAAGAAAATGGCAAGAGCCTTATAGGGGTGATAGTTGCGATTTTCAATTTTTTTAGAAGGCAGTCTTGTTTTGATAAAAGTATAAAATTTAATTTTCAAAAGGAATTAAGAAATAGGCTCAAAACCAAGGAATTTATATTTACGAAAAATATCATTTCTATGCTTAACGATTTTAATATTGAAAATTATACAAAAAGGTCTTCTTCATGTCATTAGGAGAGAAGGTTCAGGTTGACCATCGCTGCGATAATAGTCTGATGAAAACAATGGTAGGCTGGTAAGTCCTCAATTGTGAGTACTACAACAAGACAAAAACCTGCATTACTGCAGGGCTAAGCTGATTTGTACATTGAAAAATTAAGATTTCTTAAAACGACTTGGACAAGTCTCTAGGACACGTGGTGCCTATGGAAGAAGTTCATCGATGAATTTTAGATCTGTGTCATTCGTGTGCTTTGGAATCTCGGTGAACAGTAATTCGAAGTATTGATAAAAATTCAGGTAGTTGGCTTTCGTAGTCTCAACAATACTGTAGATCATTACACTGGCATGGTGAAAGGACGAATTGCCTGTTTTGCATAGTTATTATCCATAGGAACATCGCCATCATTCAAGAAAGTGCGGATATAGGATTCCTGATGGATGCTATAGACCAATGCTTTTCCAATCGTGCTATTGTGTGTAACCTGAGTGTATTTCAGCTTTACCTATGTGAAATAAGCGTCAACTTTTTTGGTTAGAATAAGCTGTCTCTGTTTCAATTGATCAACGGCCGGAAGATCATCAAATCTGTTATCGATATGGAGCATTTCTGTAATTATGGCATATTCTTTCTGAGCAATTGTGCCTTTCACAGCGCCTTTGAGTGATTTCATGAAGTCGGCAAAAGGACGCCTTATGTGTATCCAGCAGCTGGAGATGGCTAGATCATCGCGCTCTCTGCCAAGCTTATGGTAGACCTGATAGCCGTCTGTAATAACGGTGCCGGAGAAATTTTTTAGAAAGTCTCTTGGATAATCGGCTTTACGCGAAGGCTGCCAGTCAAAGAGAACGATCGGCTTAGCCTTTTCACCTAGGCGGTTACGGTGTACCCACATGTAGGTTTTCTTTCCGTTTTTGATCTTGTTGTTATCGATGCGCATCACCTTAACAGGTGTCTCGTCTGCATGGATGATGTGAAGCCGGCGATAGGTCTCGTCCGGAAATTCTTTGTATCCGTGAGGAAAAAGCCTGGCCAGTTCATCATCTGGAAGCCGGTGATCAATGACACGGGCAGGCAGACCGTCGAGATCAGAATCTCTTTTTCAAACTGTTTTCCTGCGGCGATCAGAAGCGATGGTAACTTCTGATATTTCCGGCTCAGAGACAGTATCACTTGCTGTCAGTTCGACCTCGTTGAATGAAAGATGAAGAATTGTGAAAATGCCTATAGATATGAGGCGGTAAAAGTCGTATAGAGAAAGCCTAAATCAGTAAAAGAAATAAAATGGAAAATGCCATGCAGAGCTTCGGAGACTGTAGAAATGCAGTACTGGAGCCTTCGGAAGCTGTGCATAGCATAAGGAGGAAGGTGTGAAAAGCAGAGGATAAAGTTCTCTGTTTTTCACAAAAAATATATCAGAAAGAATGGCTGGGTGTAATATCATGAATAACCGGATCAATTGCAAATCCCTGCATTAGCCAGCGGAACTATTCCGAAGTCATGAAACGGAGTTTATCGGAATTTCGTGGCCAGGAGAAATGTTCGGATTTAACACGCTTGTATAAAGAAGGAAAACGTCACCTTCCCAGAGGAGTCCCTTTATCTTGGAAGCGGAGCGACCAAAAAAAGAAACAGGGTGTTAGGAACGAAAAGTTTTGCTTTATACTTGCGTTCAATGATTGCAGCAAGGAAATCGATTCCGTAACGAAGATCGGTATAGCCGCATATGATATAGATTCCATAAAAGTAATTCGGATCAGCATCTTTAAGAATGGTGGATCGCCTAAATGATTCTGAAATAGCGGAATCGAATTCGATGGAGATGTTATTGTATGTGAGTTTTGCGGTTGAGCGAATCGCGCAATTCGTTAGAGCCGAATCGTTAGATACGATTGGAGCAGGAGATGCAGATGTTTTAGGGATAACGATTGGAACAATGTTCGGGAGAATTTGACTGGCAAGTTCTTCTTTCAGAGCATGCTTCCAGTAGTTGTAAGTGTGAATGGATAAGTTGTTTTGATTGTACCATTCTTTGACAGTCAGCCCGCTTGCTTTCTGATCTGAAAAACGAGTAGTCCATTCATTTATACGAAGTTGATATAATTTTTGTTTGGTATTCATGAGAGATACCTCCAAGTATTTATTGGACGAATTGCGCGATTCGAGTTATACGATACAAGAGATATTTTCTCAAAAATATGATATCATGATAAGGTACTTGTGGTTGAGAATTTACCAAAATACGGTAATAGCCTGATGGATTAACATGATGAGATACTGCCAAAGCACTAAAAAGGCGGCTCATTACCACAAAATATGAATTTTATAAGGGACTATTATAGGATAAATGGGCGTTAAGATGTTATGTTTCGAACCTAACATCATTTATGATACAAGTATGAATGTGATATCAGGAGATCAACTATGGGCAAGGAAAATGTATTAGATTTATTTCATGCATCAAATGAAGAAGCATTGGATGTAACATTGGGAGAAATTTTACCAGAAGTTGTTAAACAGATTTCGGAAATGGTGGTGTCCGAAGCTACGGCATCAGTAATATGTGAAATTTTAGGGGCTGTCTTTCCAAGAATCAATAATATACGGTTAGGGTGGAAACAGAATCGCCTTGAAAGAAATGTAAAAAAAGCTATTGAAGAATTACAAAAGAACGATTCCTTAATTGCGGCTCAATTGGAAGTGCTTGAAAAAAATAATCAAGATCAGATATTTCGGACGAAATATTGTGAGATGATGCTTGACGTTATATATGATGAAATACAAGAATCAAAAGTAAAATATGGAATTAATGGTTTTATCAATTTGATGTGTATTGAAAATCCTAATGAGGATATGACACTTATGTTTTTTAAAACACTTACTGAATTAAGTGATTTGGATATTCGTGTATTAAAATGTTTTTCTTATGAACATGAAGAAAATTATTATTCTGTCGTGCAGGATGTTGATATCTCAGATACGCAATATCGTTTTGTGAAAGAAAAATTGGAACGCTTTGGTTTACTTCAAAATAAAAATGCTGACATTAGAGATATGGATTTAGCCATCATTATTGATTATTTAAAAGATATTGACAAGCAAAGTAATTCGAAGAATCCTAAAAGTGTTAAGTTTCCTAGTAAAGTAAAAAAGTTAGGAAATAATAATTCATATGAAATCACTTCGTTAGGTAGAGAATTCTTAAAATTGACGGAGCCTATTACAAAATAATAAGTCTGTGATATAAAATTTTCTTTAGCATATATTGAGATGAAAGGAAAGTGAATTGAGGTGAAAAATAAATGAAATTGAAAAAAATAAGAATCATAAATTATAGATGTTTTAAAGATGCAAATATTGATTTTGATGAGCATACAACATTAATTGTCGGAAAGAATGGAGCAGGAAAGACGGCTATATTGGATGCAGTTGCTGTCGCAGTCAGCACGTTCTTATTGGGAATTGATGGGGGAGTAGGTAGAAGTATCTTAAAGGATGATGCCAGATATGAGTTTCATGACCTTGATGGTACCGTTGATCCGCAGCATCAGTTTCCTGTAAGTATTGAAAGTATAGGCGACTGTCTGGACAATCATGATGTGAAATGGGTGCGTTCTCTAAATTCTGAAAGTGGAAATACTACCGTCAAAGAAGCAAGAGAATTAACTAATATATCAAAGGAAGCACAGAAGAGAATTATGACAGGAGACAAGTCATTAATTCTTCCATTGATATCATATTATGGTACTGGTCGTTTATATGCACAGAAGAAGGAAAAGAAAAACATAAAATCACTGACTGAATTTAAACGTCAGGTTGGTTATGTAGATTGTATGGCTGCTGAGTCAAATGAAAAGCTGATGCTTAATTGGTTTCAGATTCAGACATTAAAAAGTCTTCAGGAGCAGCAACGAACAGGTAAGGTGGAAAAGTCTTTATTGTTAAAAACAGTAGAAAAAGCTATTTGCAAATGTTTTGAGAGAATTAGTGGTTCCAAAAATGCCAGCATTATATTCGACCTTGATACCCATAGATTGGTTTTAAATTTTGAAAGTGCAGATGGCAGTTTACAGAAATTTGCAATGGATGAAATGAGTGATGGTTATAAAAATACACTCAGCATGATTGGAGATATTGCGTATCGCATGGCTGTATTAAATCCAATGCTTGGAGATAAGGTGTTAGAAGAGACATCTGGTGTTATCGTGATTGATGAGATAGATTTACATTTACATCCACAGTGGCAGCAGACTATTATAAGCGATTTAAATACTATTTTTCCAAAGATACAATTTATTGTCAGTTCGCACGCACCGGCAGTAATTAATTCAGTTGCAAAAGAACAGATTCGCATTCTGGATAATGGAGAAATCTATATGCCAGCAGCGCAAACCTATGGAAGAGATGCAAATTCTATATTAAGAGAAGTAATGAAGGTATCTGAACGTCCAATGGACATCAAGCAGCGTATGAATTTATTCTATTCATATATGGATGAAAATAATTATCAAGAAGCAGATAAGGTATTGACGGAGATTGAAGCAATCGTTGGAACAACAGACCCTGATATTGCTGCAGCGAGAACATCACTTGATTTAGAAAAGATACTGGGAGAATAGCATATGATAGTTTTGAGAAGAGGAAAAGAACCGAATAGTCTACTACAATTTCGTAAGCAGTATCCGGATGCAGACTATGAGGACACGCCTTCACATGTGCTTAAGGATATTAGAGAGCAGATGTGGGAAGAGCAAAAACATCTGTGTGCATATTGCATGAGAAAAATTGATAATCCAAGTGTTGTGAGAATTGAACATTGCAGACCAAGACATTCACAAGACGAACAGGAATATGATAAAAAGGCTACTTTGGATTTTAAATGGATGCTTGGAGTGTGTTATGGAAACAGTCTGGTGAGAGGTGTAAAACCAGAAGACAAAACTTGCGATGCGCATAGAGGCAATACAGAGCTTACAGTCAATCCATTTGATGAGTTGTCCGTCAGAAAGATAAAGTATAAAACAGATGGAAGCATTTATTCAGATGATGCGGATATTAACAAGGATGTTACAGAAACTCTGAATTTAAATTGTGAAGCTGTTTCTCTTCCAGAGACACGTAAAAGAGTTTTAATGGAAGAAAAGAGCAGAATTATGAGAAAATGTAAAGGAAAATCTCAGGATGCATTTATACGAGAATTAGAGCGTACATATGAAGGTCTGGTGCAGAAACGAAATTTGACACCATATTGTGGGATAATTATTTCATGGATTGAGAGTAAATTGAAGATATCATGATTTAGGAATCACATTACTGATAATCGGAGACTTATTATAGTAGACGGAATAAAAGTAATTTCAAGACAAATTAAAAACAAAGTTTGCTAAGTCAGAAACACGAATTATAGAAAATAGTGATTTTGGTGATATACAAAGGTGGTGATCTCATGTTAACAAACGACAATAATGTCAGGCGCAATGACTTGTCATTACGTCTAAAATACATAGGTATCAAAACCAGAATATTTAAAATAGCGCCCTTTAAGTATGTGATTTTATGTTCCAATATACCAGACGATTTTGAAAAGATAAAAACATATTTTGATCGTTCCATAAGGTATCTTACTTTGCAGATATCATTATCGGATCAGGTGCCGGAACATTATATAGAGGAACTCTTTCCAATTGATATGGAACATCCGGTGGATGATTTTCGGGCAACAGCGAGGACCAGAGATGAGATAGAAGAATATATTTATGGAAGATACCATGATTTTGACATTAGAAAAATTGTTCCGAGTGAAGGCGGTATAAATTTTCATATGGATATTTATGTTGGAAGTGATGTGAGTGACAAACAGATCGCAAGGTTGCAAAAGGAACTGACAGAAGTTGACTTTGGAACGGATCAGATTCAGGTACTTCGTACAACGGACCCTCCGGAAGATAAAACAAAATTAAATCCGCAGGACAGTGTTATGTGGTTAAATACGAACAAGAGTTATCCGTTTACAGTTGCTGAGACAGATTTCTGGTATGACAATATAGAGGCAATTTATGATGGCTCTGTGAAGAGAAAGGATTTATCTTTTTGCAGAGATGGCGAACTGAAATGCTTTGTGAATGCGTCTGTTTTTCCGGTGATCAATCTACGCAGCCTTTTATTATTATATGATACGGTGTATCTTGCTTTGCCAATTGAAAATTTTTTGGATGAGTTTTTGGAAATGCAGGGCATGAAAAAGAAAGAGCTGGTCCAACTTGTTTCAATGGGGAAAGTAGTCCTTTTGTTAGGAAATGATGAGACGAGGTATGATCGACAGGTTATTTTGGATGCTTACAAAGAGTCACCGGATTCTGTAATTGGAAGAAGAGCTATGAATGCGATGATGATTGCACAGTTGGTTGAGATGAAAAATCAGTATGCTGCCAATTATCCGATGGCTTATGAGATGGCATCGCAACTTGCAAAATATGGAAATCAGAAACAGGATGAAGTGGCACTTCATATATCAGAAATGTTGGCATGGCCATATAGAGTAGTGGGAGAAAGTTTTGGCATTTTCCAAAATTCGAGTCCTATGGCAGTCAGTAATTTCGGCATTAACCAGTTGGCATATAATTTTTTCAGAGAGCATGATCAGAAGAGTGCAATTGAATTTGAATTTATTTCAAAGGCGGAATCGGCACATTTAGCCATGGCTTTGGATGCAACATATTTTCCGTTTCGTGCAGAAAATGATAATAAAATATATACGGATGAGGCAGAGACTTCTATGATGGAAGGAATGATGAAGGTATATTGGTATGCACCAGAGCAAGTGAAGCGGATGCAGTCGATTTGGAATACAAATTATACGGAAAGAAATATGCTGGAATTCTTTGACACAAAAGAAAATATTGATATTTTGCGTACTGCAAACATGGCAGACAAGTACCAGACACCTTTGAGGTTCCGGGCTATTTTGGAAAATCTGGAGAAGATGGAAGAAACAGATCGAAGACAAAAGATTCGGGAGTATAATAATATTTTGGCAGAGGCTTCGGAACGAACTGCGAAATCGACAAGTATTGTCGATTTCATGCTTGGAACTACCGGTTTCTTAAATTTTGGATCTTATTTGAATACGATACTGAATTTGCTCGGATTACTGAAAGGCGTTCCAGATATGATGCCAGGTGCAACGGAGCGAAAGGATTTGCAAAAATTCCGTTCGATTGCAAAAGAACTGGGCACAGATAATCCAGAGAAAACAGGAGAGGAAGTTTATCTTCTTGATCGTATTTCTCCAGTGGCTAATTTAAGATAAAAAGTAATTTATGCAGACTATCTGCATAAATGGATTAGAACCATTCCGGAAGGCGTTGATTTGAGAATTATTTATGGGTTATACTGAAAATAAAAATTACATTATTAGATAAATAACAGGAGGCTTACATTATGGAACGAGTAGTGAAGTTCTGATGACAAAGGACGAGTGGTACAGGCAGTTGTTTGAGAGACTGGACAATTCCAAATTTCGAAGCAGCTTTCATTTGAAGCAGAAAGACATAGATTACATAAACCAAAAGGGACTTGATACGATCAGACAACATGCAAAGGACTTTATTGCAAAGAGAGAAGCTCCCGCATTTATAGCAAATGATGGCAAACAGACTCCTATGAGGGGGCATCCGGTATTTATTGCCCAACATGCAACTGCAACATGCTGCAGAGAGTGTATCCGGAAGTGGCACAAAATGCAGCCGGGCAGGGAACTGAGTCAGGTGCAGCAGGATTATCTTGTAGATATAATTATGACATGGATTCAAAAAGAACTGGAAAGGCAGAAAAAGAAATTATGAAATTGAAAAATGTTTTGATAGTGGTTGATGATATGGAAGAATCTATTCGTTTTTATAAAGAAATGTTTGGATTGCAGGTGATTATGAAGCAGGAAGGAAATGTAATATTATCGGAAGGACTTGTATTACAGGATGCAAAATTATGGGCGGATGTGATTGGAGGATATACAACACCGTTCAATAACACGACGGAACTGTACTTTGAAGATAATGATGTTGAAGGACTGGTAGATAAACTTACTTCAAGTGATATTTTTGTGAGGTTTCAGACGGAATTGACAGTGCTGGCCGGGGAACAAAAGATGGTAAGATTTTATGATCCGTCGGGAAATCTTATAGAAGTGCGTACACCAGTGAATCGTAGATGATATAAAGTAGATTTGAGGAGAAAAATGCAGATATTTGTAGATGCAGATGCGTGTCCTGTAGTAGGCATTGTAGAAGAAATAGCAGAGAAATATAGTATTCCAGCCACATTGCTGTGTGATACGAATCACGTATTATATTCAGACTATAGCGAAGTGATCGTAGTTGGTGCAGGAGCAGATGCTGTAGATTACAAGCTGATTAGCATTTGTCATAAAGGGGATGTCATAGTATCTCAGGATTATGGTGTAGCTGCTATGGCACTTGGAAAAGGGGCGTATGCCATTCACCAATCCGGTAAGTGGTACACAAATGAAAATATTGACCAGATGCTTATGGAGCGGCATCTTAACAAGAAGGCAAGACGCAGCTCGCATAAGAATCATATGAAGGGACCAAGAAAGCGTACAGAGGAAGATGATGTACGCTTTGCTCAGTCTTTTGAAAAACTCATACAGATGGCAAAATCAAAAGAAGGTGCTCAGAGTGGGATTATTTAAGAAAAAGACAGTTATAAAGACTTATGATAAAGAAAACAAGAAGCCGGTAATTAAGGCAAGCATCTGTAACGGTGAGCAGGTTGCCGGTTTTAAGGACATCCATACAGGTAAGATCGAAGAGGTTATGCTGATTAAAAGTCAGGCGGATCTTGATGAATTCAAGAAAATGTATGGAATAGATGGCAAAATAGAAAAGGAGTATTGATATGAGCATATTAGGAAACATACTTTGGAAAGCAGTTTTTCAAAATTGCAAAATTATCCCTGATGCCATTTGGCGCAGAGGTAATCTGACCGGCAGGAGAGCATTTTTTTGTGAGTTTAAAAGAATAGGCAGGAAAGATGTGTGACATAACAAGGTTACAGATGGATGAGAAAGGAAAACACGATGAACATATATGATGAATTGGAAAATTTAAAAGTCAGGGCTCGCTCCAATCCGGAACTTGCGCAGGCGTTGTTAGCCACGCGGGGAATGAAAAATCCGGTTTCCGCATTCTGCCGTATTGCACAGGAGCATGGATGCACCTTTTCCGCTATGGATCTGGTCTCTGCCGGTGAGGATTCTTACGCAGCAATGCGTCGCTCCACGAATGGAGGCGGCGAGAATTCGCCGCTGTTGCAGGGAGAGGATGATCTGTACGAGATGTTTTTAATTGAATTGATGTAAAATTGAGAGACAATGAAATAAATTACGATTACGAAGGATGGAAAAATACATTTTGTATTTATTTTTCTGCCCTTTTGTGTTATATTGGAAGCAAAGATGGAGGGATACCAGGATGAAGGATATCTATTTAACAAATTATTCTGTTAATGGAATCAAGACATTGGATAAAACGGTTTCATTGTCTTTTTATAAGAAAACAATCAATAAGGAACCGGATACGCAGGAATATAATATTAAGGGAATTTATGGAATGAATGGGTCTGGAAAATCGGGGATCGTGACTTCTGTGGAAATTTTGCGCAATCTTATCATTGATACAGGATATTTGAATAATCCGGTTGCACAGAAACATTTGGATGCTATTGTCAATAAGAAAGTTGGGGAACTTTCGATAGAAGCAGAGTTTATCGCAAAGAGTGGTGCACAGTTGCTTCTTTTTCAGTATGGAATCACCTTGTCTAAAAATAAGGCAGGTAAATTTACAATATCACACGAATGTTTAAAAGAAAAAAATGCGACATCAAAGAACAGTTCTCTGGAAATCATTTATGAAATTTGTGATGGTGAAATCATTTTTATGTATGGTTTGGAGGAAGAAAATGGTTTTGTGGTTGAAATTAGAAATAAGACGATGAATTTGTTGACCACGGGATCTGCATGTGCATTGATTTATGTAAATATGTTGTGCTCAGGGGACGATAATTATTTCTTTTATAGAGAGGATAAAGTTGCACGGATAATAATGAATGCTATCAGTGTGCTGTTTTCATTTGGACATAAGCTGCATGTGTATTTAGATGAGTCAGATGATCATAAACCATACATGATACAAAATACCATTCTCTCTTGTGACGATGCTGATTCGCAAAATGCAAAATTGTATTCGTTGATAGGTAATATTTTTGAGTTACAGAATGAAAACATAAATGTAATATTCAGTAACCGAAATATGATTGCAAAAACAAGGCTTGATAAATTTATAGAAACAATCAATAAATTATATGAATTTCTCCATATTTTTAAATCGGATCTGATGGGTATAGAGATTGATAAAAAAGAAAACGGCGATTTTTGGATGTGTGATTTGGTTATGGTGTATGATTCCTACAAGATTTATGCAGAATTTGAAAGTACCGGAATCAAAAAACTGATTAAATTATTTGTCTATGTAAGAGAAATGGTTCGTGGTGGAATTGTTTTTATTGATGAATTTGATTCGAACCTTCATGATGTTTATTTGTGTGCATTGTTGGAATATTTGATGGAATATGGAGAAGGACAGCTCTGTTTTACAACACATAATGTTGGACCGATGGATGTTCTGAAACAGAACAAGAAGTCAATAGACTTTTTGTCAGAGGATCATCAGATTTATCCATGGAAGACAAATGGCAACTATTCACCTTCAAAATTATACAGAAACGGTATGATAGAAGGTTCTCCGTTTAATGTAGATGCGATTGATTTTATCGGAGTTTTTGGTACAGGTGATGAGGATACAAAAAGACATGAAACCTAGAACACAAAAATCAATGGAATTATATAACACCCTCCTGAACCGTGGCTTTCCACAGGAGTTTTGCGAGCAGATTTCACTGAATCTGAACACAGACTGGACGGCACAGAGGATGCTTGGCTATTTGTCACATTACAGGAAACTTCCGATGGCGGAAATCGTGGACGAGATGCTGGCAATTCTAAGTGACCGGAACCGGATTATGCAGAAGCATGAATGGGAGAATACAAATGCGAAATGGAATGAATTTTTAAACCAGGGATTTCAAAAAGAGGATTGAAAAATAATATGAAAGAGGTTTTTTATGAGTTATTGGAAAAAAATTAAAAAGAAGTATATGGGGGATCGTGCGTTTTACCGCCATTATTTATTGCTGGCAGTGCCAATGATCCTGCAGAATGCTATCACGAATCTGGTCAGCTTTTTGGACAACATTATGGTGGGGCAGCTGGGAACGGAACAGATGTCCGGTGTTGCAATCGTAAACCAGCTGATTTTTGTGTACAATCTGGCAATTTTTGGAGCGGTGTCGGCGGCAAGTATTTTTGGTGCGCAGTATTTTGGCAATGGGGATCACAGGGGACATATGCATTCGTTTCGTTTTAAGCTTTATGCGACGTTACTTGTGTCAGGACTTACCATGTTGCTGCTGCTTACGAAGGGATCGGATCTGATTTCCCTGTATCTGACGGATACTGTGGGAAATGGAGCAACCGATGTGGCACTTCAATATGGAAAGCAGTATCTGGTGATTATGCTGGTGGGATTGGTTCCGTTTGCAGTGAACCAGGCATATGCCACCAATATAAAAGAAACGGGACAGACGCTCGTTCCGATGCTAGCAAGTTTTGTGGCGGTGGGAACCAATGCAGTGCTGGATTATCTGTTGATTTTTGGTGTGGGACCGTTTCCGGAACTTGGGGTGACAGGGGCGGCACTTGCCACTGTGATTGCCCGGTATGTGGAAGCGGTTATTGTTGTCTTCTGGGCACATAGAAACCGGGAGAAGAACCGGTATCTGGAAGGGGCTTATCGCGGATTTGGAATCCCGGTGAGCGAATTGAAAACGATACTGATCAAAGGGCTTCCCCTGATGTTCAATGAGGTTTTATGGGCGGCGGGCATGACCACCGTGACCCAGTGCTATTCTGTGCGCGGACTTGATGTGGTGGCAGGGCTGAATATTGCCACGACGATTACCAATTTGTTTAACATTGTCTATATACAGTTGGGGGCGTGTATCAGTATTGTTGTGGGACAGTATTTGGGAGCCGGAGAACTGGAAAAGGCAAAAGACGCAGACAACAAGATGATTGTTTTCAGTGTCTTCTGCTGTGTGATTATGGCAGCAATCATGTTTCTCGTGGGGGGATTTTTCCCTGATATTTACAATACGACAGCGGAAATTAAGGATCTGGCTACAAAGTTTATCGCCGTTTCTGCGCTGATCATGCCGTTTTGTTCGTTTAGTCATGCGTCGTATTTTACGCTTCGTTCCGGTGGAAAAACGATGGTTACGTTTTTATTTGATTCGGTGTTTACCTGGGTGGTTGTTGTGCCGGTTGCATTTTTGCTGGCACACGGTACGGGACTTGGAATTGTAAGTGTTTATTTTCTGGTACAGGCCACGGAACTGATCAAGGTCGTGATCGGATACTGCATGGTACGAAGCAACGTCTGGGTGGTAAAAATGGTATAGGTGATCAGGGATCAGAAACTCATGCTACGGCATTATTTATAAACAATTGTTAAATGTTTGAAAAATATTTGGAAAATGGACAACTTTTGTGAAAGAATCGGTTATAATAATTTTATCTGAAAATTTAACAAAAAATACATAGGAAGCGGATGGAATTATTATCATGGAACAGGAAAACAGAGTCAGAATGGAACGAATTGCAGCAGATCCACAGTCCGGGCTGTCTGCAGAGCAGGTAAAAAGAAGGTTTGCACAGGGAGAAAACAACTATAAAGTAGAGTCTTCCACGTTGTCGGTCTCGGAAATTGTGCGTTCAAATGTCTGCACATATTTTAATCTTGTATTTGCTGTGATTGCGGTTTTGCTTGCTATTGTGGGTGCATGGTCGGATATGCTGTTTCTTCCGATTATTGTGGCAAATACCTGTATTGGTATTATCCAGGAGGTACACTCAAAAAAGGTGCTGGATAAATTATCCATTCTGAATGCACCGCATGCAGTTGTAATCCGTGACGGAAAGCGGCAGGAGATTCCGGCAGATCAGCTGGTGCTGGATGATATTGTGGAATTTTCGGCGGGAAGCCAGATTCCGGCGGATGCGAAAGTGGTATCCGGAGAACTGCAGGTGAACGAATCCCTGATCACCGGAGAGTCGGATGAAATTGAAAAACGGGAGGGGGATTCCCTGCTTTCCGGAAGTTTTGTGGTATCCGGAAAGGCATGTGCACGTCTTGAGAAGGTCGGAAAAGATTCTTATATTTCAAAGCTGACCCTGCAGGCGACGAAAAGCAAAAAGGGAGAGCAGTCAGAAATGATCCGCTCCCTGAATTATCTGATCATGGTGATGGGAATTATTATCATCCCGATCGGGATTGCCCTGTTCGTGCAGTCGTTTATTTACAATGAGGGAACGTTTCATGACAGTATCACCGGTATGGTGGCGGCTATCATCGGAATGATTCCGGAGGGACTGTATCTGCTGACAAGTGTGGCACTTGCGGTTAGTTCCGTGCGGCTGGCACAGAAGAAGGTATTGATCCACGATATGAAATGTATTGAGACGCTGGCGAGAGTCAATGTTCTTTGTGTGGATAAAACAGGCACGATCACCGAGCCGGGGATGCATGTCTATGATTTTTCTGTTCTGGATGGGGCAGATCAGCTGGAAATTTCCCAGCTGCTGGCAGATTTTGTGGCAGCGCAGGAAAAAGACAATGCGACGATGGAAGCACTCAAAGCGCATTTCTCAAACGGAAGTGGTATGCGGGCAAGGGAAGTGTATTCGTTTTCTTCGGAAACGAAGTATTCCGGAGCCGTGATGAACGATGGGAAATCTTATGTGATCGGAGCACCGGAATTTGTTCTGCGGGGGCAGTTTGCCCAGTATCAGGAACAGATTGCCACCTACAGCAGCAAAGGCTACCGCGTGCTTGTATTTGCGCAATATGAAGGGACGCTTGACCGGAAACCGCTGACAGAGCCGGTACTTCCGCTTTGTTTTGTGATGCTTGCCAATCCGATCCGCAAAGGGGCAAAGGAAACCTTTACTTATTTTGCGGAAAATGATGTTGATATCAAGGTGATTTCCGGTGACAATCCGCTGACGGTTTCCGTCATTGCGGCAGAGGCGGGGATTGTGGGTGCGGAGCGTTTTGTCGATGCATCGACTCTGAAAGAAAAAGAAGATTATTATCGCGCGGTGGAAGAGTATACGGTATTCGGCCGTGTGACCCCGAGCCAGAAGCGGATGCTGGTACAGGCACTGAAAGAACATAAAAAAACGGTTGCCATGACCGGAGATGGTGTAAATGATGTGCTGGCACTTAAAGATGCAGACTGCAGCGTGGCGATGGCCTCCGGCAGCGAAGCCGCTTCTAATGTGGCACAGCTGGTACTTTTAGATTCCGATTTTTCCAGAATGCCATCGGTGGTCGCAGAGGGACGCCGTGTGGTAAATAACATTGAGCGGACCGCCGCATTGTATATTGTAAAAAATATTTTCTCCATGCTGCTTGCCATTTTCTCCGTGATTCTGATGCTGGATTATCCGCTGGAACCATCACAGGTATCGCTGATCAGTATGTTTACGATTGGTATTCCGTCGTTTGTTCTGGCACTGGAGCCGAATAAGGATCTGATCCGCGGACATTTCCTGACCAACGTACTCGTGCGGGCACTTCCGGCAGGACTGACGGATTTTATCGTAGTAAGTGGTCTGGTGATTTTCTGCCGGGAATTTCAGGTAGATCTGGATTGTCTGTCTACATCATGTACCATTCTGGTTGCAATCGTTGGTTTTATGATTCTGCACCGCATTGCAAGACCGATGAATACCGGACATATTGTAATGCTGGTCGGTGTGATTGCAGGATGGATTCTTTGCATGCTGTTTGGCAGAAGTTTTTTCGGAATTACGGAAATTTCCAAACAGTGTGAAATGCTGATGGTAATCTTTGCAATTATTACGGAACCGGTTCTTCGGTATCTGAGCCTGATTGTTGAGTGGATTTCTGCGAGATGCCGCATGATCCATGCCCGTTTTTCGAGGGCGTAAAAGTGGGGCTGGTTCTTGCATGCATATAAGGAATCGTATATAATAAAAGACATACTAGTAGAAAAGCAGGTGTGGATGTGCAGAAGAGAATCAGGCAGATAGCCGCAGGAAAATTCGAATCGGATCAGCCTTCGCTTTCTATTTCGGACGAGGAACTGTTTCTTACGGTTACAGAAGGACAGGAATATACCGGGGAATTTGAAATTACCAGTGAAAACCATATTCCGGTGCGGGGCATTGTCTACTCCACCCACCCAAGGATGGAGTGCCTGACTCCCCAGTTTGAAGGCGAAAATATACGGATTCGGTATCAGTTTCATAGTAAGGGTCTCGTTGAGGGGCAGGAGGAAAAGGGTGCGTTTGTGATTCTTTGCAATCAGAGTGTACACAGCCTTTCTTTTTGTGTATCCATATCCCGTTTATATGCGCAGACTGCCACAGGTGCGATTCGCAGTCTTTCGGATTTTACGGCACTTGCAAAGGAAAACTGGCAGGAAGCATATCAGCTCTTTTATCACAAGAGTTTTCCCAATATTCTAAAAGCAAAAGAGACAAAAGAAAAGATGTACTATCAGGGAATTCTTGCGGCAAAACCATCGTCGCAGAATCTGGAAGAATTTTTGGTGGCAGCCGGCAGAAAAGAACAGATCCATTTTACAATTTCTGAGACAGACTGCCGGTTTGATGCGCTTACCGAAAGCCAGCAGCAGAAGATCGAAATCAAAAAGAGCGAATGGGGATATTTGGAACTTGCCATCACCTCCGATGCCGCGTTTGTACAGCCGGCACAGACGCAGATTACTTCGGAGGATTTTCTGGGGAGTACGTTTGTCCTGAAATACATCGTGGACTATGACCGGATGCATGCCGGAAACAATTATGCCAAAATTACTTTTTCCTCGGTATATGAGACAAAGGTTCTGGAGATTTATGCGCACAAAGGGGAAAAACAAAAGTCCAAAGAACAAAAAGAACATGCCAAAATCAGGGAATGTCAGTCCGGGCTGGTAGAACTGTATGAGGCATTCCGCCTGAAAAAAATTGTGACAGGTGTGTGGGCAAATGAGTCGGTAGAACGTTTAAACCAGCTGCATGCCATGCTTCCGGATCAGGTGATGTATCCGCTGATGAAAGCACAGGCACTGGTGATCAATCACCAGAAACAGGAAGCGGAGTGGATTCTTGAGGAATTTAAACGGGAATGGCCCGATCACCATACACCGGAGTGGGGGTATTATCTTTATATTATGACACTTCTGGAACGGGAACCGGCATATGTGGACCGCATGACGCATGAGATTGAAATGATTTTTCATGAAAATCCGGATTCTGCTTTGTTATTCTGGATTCTTTCGTTTCTGGAAGAGGAATATTACAACAACAGTGCGCACAAACTGCGTGCAATTGCGCACTGGGTGATGAGCGGCTGTGTTTCCCCGTACCTGTATCTGGAGGCATACGATCTGATCAGCCATGACCCGTATCTGCTCACAAAACTGGGAAGATTTGAAGTGCGGATTCTGCGCTGGGCAATCCGTCATCGGGTTTTGACGAAGGAACTGGCAGCACAGATTTTTGAAGTGGTGGAAATGAATCAGGGATTTCATCCGGTTCATTTTGAACTGATGCAGGCAGCTTACGGGACAGAGGAAAAACCGGAATATGTGGGACAGATCTGCAGTTACCTGATAAGAACCCAGCAGTTTGATACAAAATTTCACCACTGGTATGAAAAGGGAATCGGGCTTGAACTTCGGATTACCGGATTATACGAGGCTTATCTGATGTCATTGGATGAACGGGAGATTGCATCGGTTCCGAAAATTATCCGGATGTACTTTCAGTATGACAGTAATCTTCCCTATCGGAAGATGGCAATTCTTTACAACAATATCATTGCGTCAAAGGAAAGCGAACCGGAAATTTATGAACAGTATCGCCGGGTGATGAGCCGTTTTGCCATGGAACAGATCGAGCAGGAACATGTGGACGATAATCTGGCGGTGGTTTATGAGGACATGCTCGAACTGGGGCTGGTGAATGAAGAACTTGCAAAATGTCTTTCCAATATTCTGTTTGCGCATAAGCTGGTAATTATGCAGCCGCATATGGTCCGCGCGATTGTATACCAGAAGCAGATGAAAGATCCGCAGATCGTTCCGATTGTAAACGGATGTGCCTACGTGTCCCTTTTCTGCAGGGAATATGCCATTTTGTTTGAAGATGGGAAAGGCCAAAGATATATCCACAGTGTCCCGTACCGGCTGGATTCCCTGATGGATGCCGGATCGTATCTGGAGAAATGTACGGCACTGGCACCGGAGGAACTTCCGTATATTGTTTCCCATTTTGGGGAAAAGCCGGATCATCATATGTTTGATGCCAAAGAGGAAAAATTTTTCCGGAGAGTGCTGTTTGCACAGGAGCTGGATACGGAATACCAGTCGTATTTTTCCAGGGAGATTGTGCGTTATTATCAGAAAAAAGAGCAAAAACCCCTGGTGGAACAATATCTGGAACAGGCAGATTATGAACAGATGCCGCAGGCGGTGCGTCAGTATATGATGGAATCCCTTGCGGACTGGCGGATGTATGACCGGTTGTATGAACAGATGCAGGAATATGGGCTGGATCAGATCGGATCATCGGCAAAGGTTGCAGTTGCCACCTATCTGCTGGATGCGATGGAAGAGAGGGAGCAGGACGAGGAACTGCTGCTTTTGTGTACAAGTGCGTTTTTAAACAAAAAATACAATGACAGGATTCTGCAGTATCTGAGTGATTTTTATTCCGGACCGGTTGAGACCATGCTTCGTTTATGGAGAGCAGCGCAGGATTTTGAACTTCGGACAAGAGATCTGGAAGAACGGATTCTTGAGCAGATGCTGTATACGGATATGGATCTTATGCAGGCACTGGAGATATTTGCGCATTATTATGAAAGCGGTGGGCAGGAACTGATTGTTCTTGCGGTCATTACGGTATTTGCGCAGAACTATTTTGTAAAAGAAGCCGCGCTGCCAAAACAAATCCTTGCCATAATACGGAGACGGTATCAGAGCGGAAAGAAACTAAATGATGCCTGTAAACTTGCCCTGCTCAAATCGTTTTCCGGGATGTCCTCTCTGCAGGAGGCACAGTATGAAGCCGCAGATGTGCTGCTGGCAGAGTTCACCGGAAGAAATATGAATTTTTCATTTTATAAAAGACTGGACCGGCGGCTGGTACAGAAATATCATTTGTATGACAAAATTTATGTGGAACACCGGACAAACCCAAAGAAACATGTCGTGCTGCACTACAGCCGGGATGAGGATGGGGAGCAGTTTCACGAAGTGGATATGCCGAATGTCTATGCCGGTATTTTTGTGGAAACGTTTGTGGTATTTTTCGGGGAGGAGATCCAGTATTACATCACCGAAGAATATAAAAATAAGGTCGTCTCGACGGAAAGCAATCGTCTGACCTGTAACGATATCTATGCACAGAAAGATGAAAGCAGGTACAATCTGATCAACCAGATGCTGATTTCAGAGACTTTATCCGATGAAGTTTCCATGTTTCAGACGATGAAACAGTACGCAGGATATGATGAGGTGACGAAAAAAGTATTTAAGCTTTTGTAAGCAGGATGGGAGAAGAGATGGAAGCCAATACCTGTTATCTTGGCATCGAACTGAACGACTCGTATGCCATGGTAAGTTATATGCAACCGAATATGGAAGAACCGGAGACGGTCAGCACGATTGCCGGCAGTGAAAATTACCGGATTCCCACGCTGCTTGCCCGACGCAAAAATGTCGGCATGTGGTATTATGGGGAAGATGCCGGAAGGATGGCAAAAACCAGTGAGGTGATTTGTGTGGATTCCCTTCTTCGCCGTGCCGCTGCATCGGAAGTGATTACCATTGCAAAAGAGAGTTATGATGCAGTAGATCTGCTGGCACTGTTTATTAAAAAAGTGATTGAACTGCCGCAGAAACTGGGAAATACTTCGCATGTGACCGGAATTGTCCTGACGGTGGATCATCTGACGAAAGAGTTGATCGGCATTTTCCGGCATGTGGCAGAACTTTTAGGATTGTCGCAGGAAACATTTGCGGTGATTGATGACAAAGAGAGTTTCTATGCGTTTGCCATGAACCAGGAGAAATCTTTGTGGATGCACGATGTGTTTTTGTTTTCCTGCGGGAAGAATGCCGTCAGTTCCTATGACCTTTCGAGGGATATGCATACGAAGCCGCAGATGATCACAATTCACGCAACCGGGGCACAGGAACTGGGAGAGGAGAAAGATGAGGCGTTTGCAAGGCTTCTGACTAACTGTTTTGCAAACCGTCCGGTATCTTCGGTTTATCTGGTCGGGGACGGGTTTGACGGAGAATGGATGAAACAGTCACTGGCAGTTCTCTGCCGGGGGCGGCGCGCGTTTCTGGGACAGAATCTTTTTTCCAAAGGGGCATGCTATATGGCCCGCATCCGTGAAATGGGAGAAAACTGGCCATTCATTTACATGGGCGAAAACGAGATGAAATTTAATCTGAGTTTAAGTGTCGTGGAAAAAGAAAAAAAGAAGGTTTTAAATCTTGTCAGTGCCGGGAAAAACTGGTTTGAGATAAAAAAGACATGTGAGGTGATCCTAAGCGGCACGCCGCAGGTGGAATTTTTAAAGCAGCTTCCAAGCAGCAGTACTCCCCAGATACAGACGGTGGAACTTGAGGATCTTCCGGTTCGTCCGGACCGCACGACAAGACTCCGGATTACGGCCAGTCCGGTGGCAAATGATAAGATAGAAGTGGAAATCCGGGATATGGGATTTGGTGAATTTTTCCCGGCTACCGGCCGGGCATGGAAAAGTATCATAATGATGGGATAAACGTATGGGTGAATTATTACTTTGTCATGAAACAATTGCGGCTCTGCCCTATTATATAGAGGAAACCGGGATAAACATATATTCCATGGAAGAACTAAGCTATTATATTTCCGGAAATGTGTATCTTCTGGATCATTCCTTCATGTGCGAGAGTTTATGTACATGGGTGGAAAAACAGATGCATCGTGTCGAACTCGCACAAAAACTCAGGGAGAATATTCGCACAGAAGGAAAAATGTCCGATTTTGTTTTTGCCATATTGCAGGATACGGCATACTGCACCATGAAAGAAATGCAGGAGATCGTTTTTGCGGTCCGGCAAATGGAACAGAAGTCGGATTTTGAGCGTGACAAGATCCGGGCAGACCAGCTGATGGAGAAGGAAAAATATCTGGCAGCTATTTACCGGTATAAACATCTGCTGGATGAAGCAGATACGAAAGAAACCAGTGAGGTTCTGCGGGGAAATATCTGGCATAACCTCGGAACGGCGTATGCACGTCTCTTTTTGTTTGAAGAGGCGGGGCGCTGCTTTGAGAAGGCATATGCATTTAATAAGCAAAAGGAATCTCTCCGGGAGTGCCTGATGTGCTGCCGCTGCCGGCATGATGAGGAAGCGTTTGCGGAAATTGCAAAAAGATATCAGGTGGAGGAGAGAAAGCAGCAGGAAATCAGAAATGAAATTTCCATCGCATGTAAGAGCGAAAAACTCGAACAGTTTGAATCCCATCTGGAAGAATTAGCGCAGCGGACCGGGGGTGCCCAAAAGGGGAAGGCAAGGAAAGAAGTAATGGATGTGATTGTTCAGTGGAAGAAAGATTATCGAAGGAGCTGCAAGGTATAACATATGATTTTTTCAAATTTATTTCATAGAAAAAAGAACAAAGAAAGTGAGACAGGAAGTTTCTCACAATATGATCAGAGCGAGTATGCAAAGCTTGAGACAAAGAACATTGTAAAAGAATTGAATCTGTCGGACGCGGCGCAGGCAAAGAAATATGTAGTGGATTTGTGTAAGCAGATGATTCAGGCGTCTAAGGATATTGAAGACAGTAAATCGGAATATCAGCTGGTGACAAATTATCTGACAGATATTCAGATTCTCGAAGACCTGACGGACGCAGAGCGTAAACCGATTCTTGAGTGCGCCACACAGGTCGCAAAGCTGGAAAAGCAAAGAACCGATTTTCTGAAAACCAAACGCCGGCTGACAGATACGCAGTTTGCGCAGATGCAGGAGGAAGAAGAGAATCTTCCGGGAGTGATCCGCCGGCTGAAAGCCAATGAGGCAGATCTGGATGCGATCAAGAGAAATATGGCATATCTGGAAGGAAAAAAACTGGAATGGTCCATGCAGCGGTCAGATTCCGCAAAGGTACAGAAAGTAACCCGTACCGCAGCATGCTATCTGTTAGCTGTGTTTATTACGTTGTTTGCTTTTGTGGGAATACTTTCCTGGTATCTGAACAGGGATCTGCAGCTGGTTTTCACCATTATGGGATTTGCAGCTGTGGGAGCGGGCGCGTTTATTTTGATCCGTTATCAGGATTCTACAAGAGAGATCCGTCAGGCGGATGTCAACCGCAATCAGGCGATTACTTTGGAGAACCGGGTAAAGATCCGCTATGTCAATACGAAAAACGCGGTGGATTTCATCTGTGAAAAATATCATGTCCGCAATGCGAAAGAACTGGAATTTTTATATGGACAGTATCAGGAGGAAGCGCGGGAAAAGGATACATTCCGTAAAACCAGTGATGATCTGGATTATTATACGCAGAATCTTCTGCAGTATCTGACACGGCTGCGGATGTATGATACCCGTGTATGGCTGACACATGCAAATGCGCTGGTCGACAGCCGGGAGATGGTAGAGCTGAAGCATGAACTGCTGACAAGGCGGCAGAAACTGCGGGCACGTATGGAGTACAGTGTGGGAAGTATCCATGAGATGAAGGGTGAGGCTCTCAAAAATATGAGCAAGCTCGGAAACAATGCTTATCAGCTGGAGCAGATCATCCGCAAGATTGAAGCGATGAATCCGGTATTTAAGTAAAAATAATAGTGATTTATTGCGTTTTCTTTTGAGATAGCCGCCCGGTGTGAAAGGGGCGGCTATCTTTTGTCTTATCGTGTAGTGTTTTGCATACAGTCAAAATTGGGGTTGAAAGCATAGTAGTTTTTGCTGTCCAGTTCTTCCTGCAGCAGACGAAGAGCCTCGCCAAAACGTTGAAAATGCACAATTTCACGCTCACGCAAAAAGCGGATCGGATCAGCAACTTCCTGATCTTTTGCCAGACGCAGTATATTGTCATACGTTTTTCTTGCTTTTTGTTCTGGGGCGACTTCGTAAGAACAACATTACACAATATAATATGAAGATAAAACAA
>OLPG01000457.1_pt1 | contig 40197 bp, 38 predicted proteins | sample 1672311 | NCBI WGS metagenome assembly OLPG01 (sample SAMEA3136670, study PRJEB25190) | human gut metagenome | biome: human gut; feature: human-associated habitat; material: faeces | place: Austria | collected 2013 | reverse complement strand
CCCGCCTTTTGCATTTGCTTTTCCTTAGCCGCTATCGCCACTCGGCCATGATCACGTCTCCGGGTTTCGGCGCCTCGATGCCCGGGCCGTTTGGCAGCATGTAGTACGCGTTCGCCGTGTAGCTTTCCGGGCTACCCGGGCGCCCCGGCACCGGCCAGGCGCGCAGCGTGCCGTCCTCGGCGTGCTCGGCGCGCAGCATCTTGATGCCGAAGAACTCGGGCTTGCCGGGCTCGTGCGCCGGATGCTCCGCGGGGCGGTCTTCGCCGCGCACCGGGCCGCCGTGCTTGCGCGGGCCGCCCGGGCCCCCCGCCGGGAACGCCTCGGCCAATACCATCGGCGTGCGCGCAACCTCAGGCTCAAGGCCCGCAAACGCGCGCATCAGCGGGCGCAGATAGAAGTTCAGCGTGAACGATGCGCCGGCGCTGGGGCCGGAAATGCCCACGATGGGCGTGCCGTCGACAACGGCAAAGCTGGAATGATGCCCGGGGCCGTGATTCGTTTGGTGGCAGATCATCTGTCCCATCTGCTCCATGACCTCACACGACCAGTCATCGCTGCCCTTCGACGAGCCGGCGTTGAGCACCACGATGTCGGCCAGCTCCACCGCGCGGGCAATGGCCGCCTCGATGGCGTCGCGGCGATCGGCCACAATGTCGAACGGCACGAACTGGCCGCCCCACTTCTCGCATTTCGCGCGCACCAGCACGCTGTTCGTCTCGAAGTTCTTGCCGCGAGCCGCAAACGCCTCTGGGCGTTCGGGGTCGAACGGCACGCCCGGGGCAATAAGCTCGTTGCCCGTGGGGATAAACGCCACGCGCGGGCGGCGCACCACGGCCACGGTGCCGTTGTTGCCGCTGCCCATGCGTGCGGCGATGTCGGGCGTCACCAGCGTACCTGCCGCGCCCAGCACGTCGCCGCGACGCATGGTAGAGCCCACCGGGCGCGTGCCCGCGCCTTGCGCCGACGGCGCCGCATCGATAACGATATGCTGTTCATCTGCGGAAACCTGCACGTGCTCAATCACAATGGCCGTGTCGAAGCCTTCGGGCATGGCCACGCCCGTGTTCGCGAACTGCCAGTCGCGCCCGCGCACCCACGCGCTGGTGTCGGGCACTTCGCCTTCGGCCAGGCCCTCGAAGTCCGACCAATGCAACGCCACGGAATCCATGGCGCACGTCAGCGTGTTCGGCATGTCGGTTTGCGCCACCACGTCGTAGGCCAGCACGCGCCCGACCGACTCGGCCAGCGGAACCTGCTCCACCAGCTTGCGCGCAACCTCGCACGCGTGCACCTTGTCGGCCGGCGTACCTGCGGCGGCCGCCAGCGCGCCGCGCCAGCCGAAACCGTCGGGCTGCGCGTCCAGCACGGCCAGCGTTTCGGCCACCGCTTCTTCGCGCGACAACTGTATATGTTGAGAATGGTCTCGCATGTTGCATCCTTCCGCTTTGCAAGTTCTTCTATCTATTCTCAATGAAACACAATAACTATAGTCCTTTCCTATCGATTTGCGTGCTTCTATTTTGAACGCCAATCGCTTGATTTCCCCCTTGCACGCGCCTTCGCGGCGGACGTATACTGCACCGCGTAAGGAGCGCGGATGACCCGGAAACGGTCCAGGCATCCAGCCTCGCAGCACGAAACGAAAGGCACGAACGTGACCACGACGACTGGTCCGTGCCCCGCAGAACCCTACGCGCAGCTGCGCGTAGGGTTCGCGGGAGCCGGCAAAATCGGGTTCGCCTTGGGATTGCACCTGTTCAGAAGCGGTGCAAACATCTCAGGATACGTTAGTCGCTCAAGCGCGGGCGCGCAGTGGGCGGCGCAGTGCACGAATTCCGTTTCGTTCTCTTCGCTGCAAGCGCTTCTTGATTCCACGGACCTCATCTTCATAACGGTTCCCGACGGCGCCATCGCGCAAGTTGCGGGCGAAGTTGCCGCTGCCGCCGCAAATGGCTTGGCCGGCAAAATCGTCTGCCACGCCAGCGGATCGGCAACGTCTGACGAGCTTGCCGCCTGTCGCGCGGCGGGCGCGGCGTGCGCCAGCGTGCATCCTTTGTGCGCCGTGCCCGATGTGCCACACGTCACAGGGGACCTAACCGAAGATAAGGCGCACTCCGGAGCAGCCAACGGCCACGCGGCTCAAACGGCGCCCGAAGCCCTTCCCGACCGCATGACCAGCACGTTCTTCACGCTTGAAGGCGACCGGCGCGCTGTTGACGCGGCGGCTTTCCTGCTTGACGCCGCCGGCAACGACCACTGCGCCATCCAAGCCGCCGACAAGGTGCGCTACCACGCCGCCGCGGTGTTCGTGAGCAACCTGGTATGCGGGCTTACCGCCGAGGGGCTTGGACTGCTTGAAGGCTGCGGGTTCACGGCGTCTCAGGCGCTGCAAGCGGTAAAACCCCTGTTCACGGGCAATGCCGACGCCATCGCCGAGCGCGGTCCGCAAAACGCGCTGTCCGGCCCGATCGAACGCAACGACATGCAAACCGTCCGTCGCCACCTTAGCGCTCTTGACGGCCAGGCGCTGCAAACGTACGCAACGCTGTCGCTTTCCGTGTGTGATTTGGCCGAAGCCCGCCATCTCGACCGCGACTACCAGCCGATGCGCACCCTGTTGGAATCAGCACGTATCCAGTAACTGCTTGCGAAAGAGAGGAATCCCATGAAGAACACCGTAGCAACGTTTGCGCAGGCCAAGGCCGAAGGCCGCAAGCTGGCCATGCTGACCGCGTACGATTACTCCACCGCAAAGCTTGAGGACGAGGCCGGCATCGACGGCATCCTCATCGGCGATTCGCTGGGCAACGTCGTGCTCGGCTACGAGGACACGCTGTCCGTGACCATGGAGGACATGATTCATCACAGCGCCGCCGTGGCGCGCGGTGCGAAAAACGCGCTGATCGTGTGCGACATGCCGTTTCTGTCTTACGAGGTCAGCGTTGAAGAAGCGGTGCGCAACGCCGGCCGCCTGCTGAAGGAGGGCCGCGCGAACTGCGTGAAGCTCGAAGGCGGGCGCGAGGTGTGCCCGCAGGTTTCCGCCATCGTTGCCGCCGGCATCCCCGTCATGGGGCATCTGGGCCTCACGCCGCAGTCCATCAACGCGTTCGGCGGCTTCAAGGTGCAGGGCAAAAGCGAGGCCGCTGCCCGCAAACTCATCGACGACGCCAAGGCGCTTGAAGAGGCCGGCGCGTTCGCCGTCGTGCTTGAGTGCGTCCCCGCAAAACTTGCCGCCCTGGTCACCAAGGCAGTGAACGTGCCCACCATCGGCATCGGCGCCGGCGCCGGCTGCGACGGACAGATCCTGGTGTACCAGGACATGCTGGGCATGTTCAGCGATTTCTGCCCGAAGTTCGCCAAGCGCTTCGCCAACGTGGGCGAGGCCATGCGTGGCGGATTCGCCAGCTACATCGACGAGGTACGCGAAGGCACGTTCCCCGCGCCCGAGCACACATTCAAGATCGACGAGGAAGTGCTCGAGAAGCTGTACTAGTTGTTCCGGCCGCTTGCGGCGGGTGCGCTGCAAGCGGCTTTTGCAAGCAGACGCGGGCGGCGCGCAGGACGAGGTTTCCGCACGCCGCACCCCCCCGAAAGCACCATCGAAAGCCACTTTTGCGGGCTCGCAGAGTAAACGCCCGCACCCCGCGGCGGCCCCACCCGCCGCGCCCTACCAGAGAGGAATTCACCATGCTGACCGTTGCCACCACCCCCGACCAGGCGAAAGAGGTTATCCGCGAGTGGAAGGCCCAGGGCCTTTCCGTAGGCTTGGTGCCCACCATGGGCTACCTGCACGAAGGCCACCGCAGCCTCATCGAGCGCGCCGTGGCGGAAAACGACCGCGTCATGGTCAGCGTGTTCGTCAACCCCATCCAGTTCGCTCCCGGCGAGGATCTGGAAAGCTACCCGCGCGACTTCGAGGCCGACAAGAAGCTCATCGAGGCCGCCGGCGCCACGCTGGTGTTCCACCCCGAGCCGTCCGACCTGTACTTCCCCGACGCCTGCACGTTCGTCAACGTTGAGGGCATCACCGGCGAGCTGTGCGGCAAAACGCGCCCGACGCACTTCCGCGGCGTGTGCACCGTGGTCAGCAAGCTTATGAACATCTCGCAGGCCGACCGCGCTTACTTCGGGCAGAAGGACGCGCAGCAGCTGGCCGTCATCCGCCGCATGGTGCGCGACCTGAACATGAACGTGCAGGTTGTCGGCTGCCCCATCGTGCGCGAGGCCGACGGGCTGGCGAAAAGCTCGCGCAACACGTACCTGTCCGCCGAGGAGCGCGCCGCCGCGCTGGTGCTGTCGCGCGCCGTTGCCGAGGGTCAGCGCCTTATGGAAGCCGGCGAGCGCAACGCCGAAACCGTGACCGGCGCCATGAAGCAGCTCATCGAGGCCGAGCCGCTTGCGCGCATCGATTACGTTGAGATGGTGTCGTGGGACGGCATCAAGCCGGTTGAGGTTGCCGAAGGCCCCGTGCTGGTGGCCATGGCCGTCTACATTGGCAAGACGCGCCTGATCGACAACTTCATCTTCGGCGAATAGCGCGAGCAAATCCCCAGGTCGCATTTCCTCTGTATTCATCGGTTCCCGGCAAAACCGCCCAGAACCGGCATCAACCATAAGAAAGGCTTTTGAACCGTGCTTTTGAACATGCTGAAAGGTAAAATCCACCGCGCCACCGTTGTGCAGGCAGAACTTGACTATGTGGGCAGCATCACCGTCGACGAGGACCTGATGGACGCCGCCGGCATCCGCGAATACGAGCAGGTGCAGATCGTCGATGTGAACAACGGCCAGCGCTTCGAAACGTACGTGATTTCCGGCGAGCGCGGCAGCGGCATGATTTGCCTGAACGGCGCCGCCGCGCGCTGCGTTTCGGTGGGCGACAAGGTTATCATCATGTGCTACGCGCTTATGACCGAGGAAGACGTTGCCGCCAACCCGCCGCGCGTGGTGTTTGTTGACGACGACAACCGCCCCAGCCGCATCACGCGCTACGAGCGCCACGGCCGCCTGGAGGACATGGACCGCTAGGCAAACGAACCTCCCACACGCAAACGCCGCTACCGTACAATAGGCAGCGGCGTTTTCATTATTCGGAAGGATGCACGTGCATATCTCGTTCGACCAGAAGCTGCAAGACTACATGCGCAAGAAGGGCTTCGCCGGCATTGCCGTAAGCACTGTCAGCGCCATCGGTTGCTGCGCCGACACCACCGAGCTTGCCACGCGCTTCGTGCGCGACGACGAAGCGGCGCGCCTGAAAGCCCGCGGCTGCGGCGTGCACACGGCCGATGTGGGCGAAGTGTTCATCGAGACGAAGGGGCTGCACTACGACGACAAGGTCACGTTCAGCTTGCGCAATTTCTTCGGCGCGAAAGATGTGCGCGTAAAGGGTATTAGCGCTTGGAAGTTGTAGAGTGCACAGAAAGCAGCGAACTCGCAGAGCAGCAATCCTGCAGTAGCCATCTCGCGCAAGCCCAAACCTCAAACGAAAGGCGACCGGAAACATCGCATCCGGCCGCCTTTCGTTTCGCTCTATAAACAAACGCCGATTGACGCTCCGCTAGTTCACCTTCACCAGCGAGAACACTTCTGCGTCTGTAACCTTGGCGATGGTTTCGCGTGGGTTCAGGAACGCAAGTTCCATAAGGAAGCCCAGACCCGCTACCTTCGCACCGAACTGCTCGATCAGCTTCACCTGGGCCTCGGCGGTGCCGCCCGTGGCAACCAGGTCGTCCACGATAAGCACCACGTCGTCGGGGCCGATGGCATCAACGTGAATCTGCAGTTCATCGGTGCCGTACTCCAGCTCGTAGCTGGCGCTGCGCACCTCACGCGGCAGTTTACCCGGCTTGCGCGCAGGCACGAAACCCGCATGCAGGCGATAGGCAACCGGCGCGCCGATCATGAAGCCACGGGCTTCGGCGCCCACAACCTTCGTCACGCCCGCTTCGGCGAAATGGTCGGCAATGGCATCGATGGTTGCCGCGAACCCGTCCGGGTCTTTTAGCAGTGTGGTGATGTCCTTGAACACGACGCCCGGCTTCGGGTAATCCACAATGTCGGTGATATGGCCTTCGAAATCAAACGACGCCATCGGCGCTTCCTTTCCTCAAGCTTGTAACCCGGCAATTGTACCGCCACCAGGCGCGCGTTTAGCGCCGAAGCATGATAAATTACCGTAGGCAAAAACGAGAAAGCAGGTAACGGCATGACATCGAAAAATCGCGCGGTCTGGAACGAGTTCGCGGCACGCAAGCAGGCGCGTTGCGGGCAACAGTTCATTGGCAATGTGCGCGCGGCGAAGGGCATGGGGCCGAACAAAGCATGCGGCCACAAAGGCGGCATCAGCCGACAAGGCAGCAAGCGTTAACAAAAGCACAGTAGCACCGGTACGACAAATTGCCCGTTCTAGCGGCGAAGCGCAAAGGCCACCGTCACCGGCCGAGCAACGGGCAAGTCAAACCCTCAAAAGCGTCGATTACGCAAACGGACACGCAGCTGCGCCCGATGCAAGCGCTAGTTTCCGCGCGTCCACATGTTCGCGATGCCGTAGCGGCTCAGTTCTTCGAACAAGAACGGCAGGTAATACGGCCACGCGCCGGCGCCCTTCGTGGAAAAGCCCGTCGTATCGTTTAGCACGTCCACGCTCCACTCCAGGCCGTCGCCCGATTGCGCGCGATACGGCTCGTATCGCTCTTCCCAGGCGGCCAGCTCGTAACCAAGCAGCTGACCGCGCAGCATGGCCGCGTCTTCGGGGTCAAGCTGCAAAAACTCCCGCTGGCCCATAACGCCAAGCTCCTGCTCAATAGCTGCGCCGAATTCGTCGAACGTAATGCGCACCAGGCTGCGGTTCTCCAACACATCGCGCATGGCCAGGTTGAACTCCACCATGCGCGCCGTACGCAAAATCTCGAAGCGCCGGTCAACACGACGGCCTTCCTCGAAATCTTGTTTGTTGACGACGACGTGTTCTCCCGACCTGGTGCGATAACAGCCAGCGGGCACAAGGGCATCAGCATTGACGCGCAGCAAACCATCGGCGTCGAACTTCGCCCCCACCGGCAGCGGCTTCCACTGGGCATATTCGTCCGTCAGTTCGCTGATGCGCAAAATGCCGTGCCGGCAGTCATCGCGCTTGTCGCGGTAGTAGTCCAACCCATCGCCAAGCGCCATCTCGAATTTCGCCTGCGCCTGCAGGTAATACGCCTGCGACAACGTCAAGTCGCGCTCGCACCCTCGACCTCGCTCGAAGCACCCCGCCAATCGCAGTGCCGAGCTGCCCAACCAATCGGGCTCGTTTAAACCCTGCGCAAGACGATGTGCCTTCGTATACAGCGCAAACGCCCGCTCATCAGCGGCCTGTTCGTCGTCAACAGGCACGTTGCGCCAATACAGCATGTCCGCAAGCTTATACAACGCTTCGGGGTGCTCGCAAAACGCCGCTCGCTCGAATAGGTCAAGCGCGCGCTCGCCATCTTCTTTGCCTAAGCGCCCATATTCGTAGATGTAGCCGAGGTTGACCGCTGCCTGAGGGTTGCCCATGCTCAGGCTTTTCTCATAAAACTCACGCGCCTTGTCGAAGCACTCGCGGTCGTTGAACGTCAAGCCATCGTTGTAATACAAGGACCCGATTTGCAACGACAACGCACCGTGCTGCTGCCGGTCGACAGCCTCATCATACGGCGGTTCGAAATTGCTCAGGTCCATGCGCGTCCTTTCATGCGGTACACCCCCACCTTAGCAGAGCGGAAAACCGGAGAGCGCCCGCAACTGCACATTCCGCCGATTCACACGCAGAATATCGCGCCGGAACAATCTTCCGCCCAAGCAAGCTGCACGGCTTTCATCGACCTCGCTTGCCGCCGGCATCATGCTAGGCAGGGCGAATCACCCTCGTTGTCACATACGTCTCAGCTCTTTAACCGCCAAGCGTCAAACAGCAGTCCCTTAGCCGCTCGCTCCAAATAGAAACCGAGGTCATGCGCTACCCGCAAACCTTAAGCGCCCCACGCAAAGGCATTCACCCGAACTCGATGCAAAACCGGCGCGCGCTGCTTGCGACCGCCGAGCTATTCGTAGCTTTCCAGAAGGCTGCGTAGGTAATTCGCGTACGTTTTACGCAACGATGTTGGCTGCTCGATGACAACCTGACCCTCGAACTGGGAAACCCAACCGAAGAACACCGGCGTTCCCATTACAACGACGCTAACGCGCGCCGTGCCATCGCCTGCATCGTCCACCTGCACGTCTTTGCCGAACCGGTCGACGATGGCGTTCATGGCAGACTCTTTCACCCGCAACGTCACCTGCAGCGATTCGCCAGCGTACATGTTGAACATGCGCTGCTCGTATTCGTTGACGTCGAACGTGGCGATAGCGGCGTTGCGGGAAGCCCGCTCGTCCGATACGCCGATGTTGCGCATGCGGTCGATGCGATAGTTCGCGAAATCGTTGTATTTATCGCTGAAACACACCAGGTAGTAGAAGCCGTCCGAATACATCAGCTGCACCGGCGTTTGCGTGTACGTTTGACCTTTGTTGCGCAGCCGCAGATGCGCCGAGCAATCATAGCTGGCATACGTAAACGTAACCTTACGCTTTGCCGTGATGGCCTCTTGAATGGCATCGACGTTGCGGAACACGCTGTCGTTTTGGCTTTTCACGCGCCCGCCAACAAACACACGCTTCTCAAGCCCCTGCGCTTGGCTTTTCGACCCAAGGCTTTTGATGGCCCGAACCAACGATGCCGACTGTCGAGCTGTGATGAACTTGCTGCCCTGCACCGCATCGACAAGCAGCAGCAATTCCGAACGCGTGAAAGGCCGCTTGGCCAGATAATAGCGAACGGGCTTGCACCGCTGGCGAGACACCTCGATTCCCGCCTTGCACAATGCGTCGAAATCGCGATACAGCGCTTTACGCTCGGCGGAGATGCCGGCGTCCTCAAGAGCGGAAAGGATTTCCTCCATGGTAAGACCCTGTTGATCGTCCGTTTGCTCGAACAGGATCTTCAGAAGCGCCAACAAGCGCTCCTTGCTGATTTCCTTCGCCATGCCGCTCTCCCTCGTCACAACCCGCGTACGTCCCCCGCACGGTGCACAGGGACATCATAGGCGATTTGCGTGACAAATGTGCTACCTCTTAACGAAGATTCGTTCCGAACAACGCGCTTTACCCGCTGCCTTCCCGCAAATAGCTTGAAGGCGTCGGGCTAACCCGACGCCTTCAAGCTGGCATAATGCGAAATGTGAGTGAATGGTGCGCGCATGCGCGCGGATTAAGCGAATGAGGCGGCCCCCGTTTAAGCCGCCGGCGGAAAGCTTGCCGGCATAGCGTACATGCGCTCGAAGTCTTCCAAGTACGGGCCCGAGATGCCCAATGCGCGGATATCATCAAGCCCCGCAACGCCGAAGCTGTCCAGGTAGTCGCGCACGTCCTCGGCAACGGCTTCCTTGTTGCCAAGCATACCCTCGTCGTACAACTCGCCGATGGCCACCACAGCGCCCATGCGGAAGAACTCCTGAAACTTGCTCTCAAGCTCTGCAGCGGAAACCATATCGGAGCAGCTTGACGCGCTATCAACGCTAGCGAGCGCGGGCGCGACACGATCTAGGCGGGCGTGGCGGCCGGACATTGCCTTCATCTCGCTTGCGACTGCTTCATACGTTGGCGTGTGCTTCTTCGTGAACATGGGAGGGCTCCTTACCTGCGCTTGTCGTTTCGTTGTTGTGCATATTACGCGGTAAGGACAATTTGAGAGTCCCACGCGTGGGACTCTCAAAAAATAATTTCGCGATTTTTAAACGCCCGATAGCTTATTGCCAAGCCTCCCCAAAAGCGTTCGCTCGGTCGCTGCTATCGATAGCGATAAAAGCCCTCGCCGGCATCAACACCCGTTTTACCTGCATCGATGCGCTCTTTAAGAGCAGCCGCGATTTTCGCCGACACCGAGTCGGGGTCTTTCGTACGCGGATCAAGCACCACAATGTTGTACGCCGTGGTCAGTCCAACAATGTCAAGGATACGGAACGGGCCAAGCGGAGCGCCCGTACCAAGCATCCACGTTTTGTCGATGGTTTCCGGGTCGGCCACGCCCGTTGCATACAACGCTTCTGCCGCGTTGAGGAACGGAACGAGCATGCTGTTCAGAATATAGCCCGGCTGCTCTTTGTGCAGCTGCAGCGGCACCATGCCCAAATCAGCGGCAAACTGGACCACCGCGTTATAAGCAGCCGCGTCGGTTCCCGGATGGCCCATGACTTCTGCCGTGTTGTTGCGCCATATGCGGTTTGCAAAGTGCAGCGCCAGGAATTTCTCCGGGCGACCCGTTGCCTGCGCCATCTGGCTTGGAAGCAACGTTGAAGAATTCGTTACCAAAATGGTTTGCTCGGGCAGATACTTCGCCAACTCAGCGTAAAACGCATCTTTTTGAGCGGGGTCTTCGGCTATAGCCTCGATGACCAAATCAGCGTTGCATGCAGCTTGCTCGTAGCTAGTAGTGAAGCGAATGGCTTCGAACGCCTGCTGCGACTTCTGCTTGAGCTGGTCGATCTGATCAGCCGGCAGCTCAGGAGAATCAGCCAATCCTCGACAATAAGCAGCAGGGTCGGTTTTCATGGCCTCAAGCGTTTCCAAATACGTTTGGCGAAGCTGCTCGAACTTCGGCTTCGCGCGATCGATGGAGCCTTCGCTGCGCAACCATACGGTTACGTTGAAGCCCTTGTAAGCCGCCTGATACGCTATCTGGCTTCCCAGCACGCCACCACCAGCAACGACAACGTTTTCGATACCCATTATTCGGCCTCCGTTCTGCGCGTAGACTTGCGGTTTTCACCTGGCGCGAAACCGAATACGGCTCCGCGCCATAAGCCTAGCATGCAGCTTGCAAATGCCGATTCATTTGTCATGCAAGCGGTATCGATTCGTTGCCACTGGCACCGAAGCGTTATCGCGGCGTTGCCAGCAAACCTGTCACCCCGCCAAACCTACCATTCGCCCAGCAAGTCTTCAGCAAAGCCCACGCGGTAGTCCTTGAACACGACCCCGTCGCCGGCCTGCGTGGCGTCCAGATCGACATCGGCCACAATGGCGAAATCGTTGTCACCATCCTCGTCGTGGAAGATTTGACGCACATGCCACACATGCGCTTCTTCCTCGTCGGCCTCGTTCAGGATGAGGTACGCCTTCGACCGCGCATCGGCGTCCAGCAGAATCTCTTCATGCGCCTCATAGTACTCATCCAACGCTTGAGCCCATGCGCGCTCGCCAAAGCCCCACTCGCCATCCGCTTCGCCCAAGCCGGCGATATCGCGATGAGCCGCCATGCGCACGCGGCTGAACAGGGCGTTACGCACCAGCACGGTCAAACCGCGACGATCATGCACCACCGCTTCAGCACCCGCTGCATCGGGCGGCGCCGCATCAAGCACCGACCCGGCGTTTTCCCACTCGTCCACCAAGCTGCTGTCAACGCTGCGCACAACCAAGCCCAGCCAAGCGATGATGTCCTTCAGCTGCTCGGTGCGCTTGTCCTCGGGAATGGTGCGGTCAAGGCCGCGGAATGCCTCGGACAGGTAGCGAAGCAAAATGCCCTCGTAGCGCATGATGCCCAGCTTCTGGATGTAGCCCTTGAAGTCGGCCGCGCTTTCCAGCATATCGCGCAGCACCGACTTCGGACGCAGGCAGTAATCACGCGCCCACGGCACTGCATCGCAGTACTTGTCGAATGCCGCATCAAGCAGGTCTTCCAGCGGCTTAGGATACGTGACCTCGGCGATGCGCTCTAGGCGCTCGTCATAGTCCACGCCATCCATCTTCATCTCCGCCATAGCCGCGTCGCGCGCCTTGCGTTCCTGCGCACGCAGCACCTGACGCGGGTCTTCCAGCGTTGCCTCGACCATGGAAACCAGGTCGAACGCGTACTCGGGGCTTTCAGGGTCAAGCAGCTCCAGCGCCGCCAGCAAAAACGGCGACAGCGGCTGATCGAGCGCGAAATCTTCCGGCAAATCCATGGTGACGGAATATGCGTCCTGGCCATTTTCATCCACATCGTGCACGACCACGCCGGCATCGATGAGCGTTTGCAGAACCTCGGCGGCGCGCACGTGCAGCTTCACCTTTTCCTCGTCAGGCTGCAGCGAGTCATCGATAAGCTGGTCAACGCGAGCACGGGCGTTGCCACCTTGCTCAACCTCGGCAAGCACCATGGAATGCGTGATGCGCATACGCGGCGTCAACTGCTCGGGCACGGAATCGACCAGCTTCTTGAACGTGTCCTCGTTCCAGTTGACGAAGTTCTCGGGCGGACGCTTCTTCTTGATCTTCTTCAGCTTCTTCGGATCGCCCGCCGCCTTCACCTCGGCCTTATGGTTCTCGATTTCATGCTCGGGTGCCTCGGCTATGACCACGCCTTCCGTGTCGAAGCCGGAGCGACCCGCACGACCGGCAATCTGGTGAAACTCGCGGCTGCGCAGGCGGCGCATCTTGCGACCGTCGAACTTCGTAAGTTGCGTCAGCACCACGGTGTGAATGGGCACGTTGATGCCCACGCCCAGCGTGTCCGTGCCGCAGATAACGGGCAGCAGGCCCTGTTGCGCCAGCTTTTCCACCAGCAAGCGATAACGCGGCAGCATGCCCGCATGGTGCACGCCCACGCCGCAGCCCAGCAAGCGCTTAAGCGTTTTGCCGAACGCCGTGGAGAACTGCGCGCCCTTCATGGCTTCCTTCACCGCTTCGCGCTGCTCCTTGGTGGCCACGCCATAGCTGGCAAGATTCTGAGCGCTGGTAAGCGCCGCGTCCTGCGAGAAGTGCACGATGTACAGCGGGCCCTCGTTCTTGCGCAGCGCCAGCTCCACCGTGCCCTCAAGCGGGGTGAGCGCATACTCGTACGACAGCGGCACGGGACGCGGGGCATCGATGACGTTCGACACGTCGCGCGTGGTTTGACGGCGCAGCAAATCGGCAATTTGTGTGACGTCCCCTAGCGTGGCGCTCATAAGCAAAAACTGCGTTTTCGGCAGCGTAAGCAGCGGCACCTGCCACGCCCAACCGCGATCGGTATCGCTGAAGAAATGGAACTCGTCCATGGCGACACTGTGGATAAGCGCGTCAGGGCCTTCGCGCAGCGCTTGGTTCGCCAGGATTTCCTCGGTGCAGCAGATGATGGGGGCATCCGTGTTGATGTGCACATCGCCTGTGATCATGCCCACGTTGTCGCGGCCCAGAAGTTCCACCAAGCTGAAAAACTTTTCGCTGACCAGCGCTTTGATGGGCGCCGTGTAGTACGACGTCTCCCCAAAGCACATGGCCATGAAATGCATGCCCAGCGCAACCAAGCTTTTGCCGCTGCCTGTAGGCGTGCCCAAAATCACGTGGTCGCCCACCATAAGCGACATGAGCGCCTCTTCCTGGTGCGGCCACAGCTCAATGCCGCGATCGGCAACCCAGCCCGTGAACGCCTCGAACGCCTCTTCTTCCGTAAGGTCGGGGTTTGTGTCGTACAAGTGGTACGCCAGCGCGCCAAGCTCCCCCGGTTCATGCCCTTCGGCTTGCGCTGCGAGCGTTTCGACGATGTCCTCGCCCTCGAATGTATGAATATCAGCCATAAAGGATCCCCTTGTATCGTGAGCCTAAAGAGCCGTGCGTTTAATTCGCCGCTAGCTCTTCCCGGCGCGGTCTTTCAGATTGCGGCAACCGAGCATCCGTGCAGCGCCTTCGGCAGCAAACTACCGTGCAGCATCGATCGGTATTGCCTGTTCGTATAAGGTTTCAGGCGCAACATCTTGGCCCTCGGGCCATTCGATGGTATCACCCGTTTCCGCAATGCGAACTTGTTGGAAATAGCCAGCATCAAGCACGTGCTGCCACGAAGCAGGACAGTGCTCAAGATATGACGCCACGTCGAATCGTCCGACAAAGCCGTCGGTCCAGGTTACAACCACTGTATGATTGGCATCGGCACAAACGGCCACTACGTCTAAGCCAATACCCCATTCCCTAGAGCACACCGCCACTCCTTAGCGCAAAGGTTCGATTCGATAGCAATCGCTTCGATGCGACGCGAGATACCAATTGTCTTGCAATTCCTGCTCATGCAGCGCAATCCATGCCTGCATAAGCTTGTGCTGCTTTATTGGCAAACCGCCGCGCAGCACCTGCCCTTCGAGCGAGTATACCGCCTTCTTGTCGGCATACTTCGCATGAATGTGCGGAAGCGAATGAGGGCTCCCAACCTCTACATACATGGTAACGATAATCCCGTAGAAACGGCTGAGTTCGGGCACAACTATCCCCTTCCCTGCGGCGCGGCGCCGCATTCCCGTGATGAAGAGGATCTTGCGAACGTGATATGGGCCGAAGGCGGGACCCTTCGCCTGCTTGGACACGACATGAAGCCGAGCGTTCGCACTGGCTCGTTGCACCTACTATAAAAGCGAACGCCTGTACTGTCAATACAAACGTTCGCTTTTCTTGAAAAGATCTTGCAGGCCGATGCTGCAAACAACGGCCGAGCGCCGCAGACACTATGTCTTATACCTGCTCAGACAAGCTTTCCCTCAAGGTCCGAAACTCCCGGCAAAACAATCGGCTGATCGTCCGAAGGCGTATTAGCACAGCGCAGCTTATCGCAGCCGGCGAACATGCACGTCATGTTTGTGACGCTAGCCGTGTTAAGGTCCGACAAGTTAACCTGTTCGAGCTGCGCACAACCTTTGAACAAGCTGCCCATATCAAGGCATCCGGATGTATCGAAACGCGACAAATCCGCGCGCTTGAGCTTCTTGAAATCCGAAAACCAGCCGTTCAGAAACAGCGGCTTGATGCCCTCATCCACCACCTCGATAGCGGTTACATCACCTGCAACGTCGGCAAAGTCGACGCGAGTCCAAGGCACGCCAAGCGCAAACAGCTTCGACACCGTCTTCCCTTCGAAAACATCCCCTTCTTTCGGCGCGGCGTTTCGATTGTAGAAGCACAAGCTGCCATCGTCGGCCGAATAGACCGCGAACGGATTGGAAGGAGAAAACTCCTCGCCGAATACGCCCAGGTGAGCGATGCAATACTGCTCGAAAAGCTCCTGAGCCGTGCAAGGCCCCAGGCGCTTTTCCGCCTTCTCGCGAAGCTCCTTGTCCATGCGGGAGACGGCAGCCTGATAGCTAATCTCAACGCCGTAGCAGTTCAGCACCGTTGCGGGGCCGTCATCCGAAACATACCCCATAACAACCGTGCGCCCCGCCGCACGAAGGCGGTGCGCCGCTTCGCGCGTAGCGGCGTTGCGAAAACCGAACGGGGCTACGCCGTCGACACCGAAATCACAGCCCTCGAAAGGCTCGAGGCCACGAGCGTCGCAATACACCTGGTATTTCGCCTGCGAGCGAAAATACGGCAAGGGAATCGGGCGGTTTTCGCCGCCAGGACGCCAATCAGCAACCTCTACATCCGCAAGGTCGTCCACCAGGTTATCGAACACGTCCACCGCTTCGTCCACCAGTCGCCAAACCTTGCCGGGAATGTGCTCCGAAAGCCCTTCCCAAGCTACAACCTTGCTCACCGAAGCGCAGGTCACACGAGCAAAATCCTCCACCGACAGCCCCATGTACTCGCGCAAAGCGCGAAACTCGGCCCCGCCACGAACTTGCGAATTCCCGCCAAAACCCATAGTGCGCCTCCTTTTGACTAGCTTGCATATGCCACGCGAAGCGGATAAATGCTTCGCGACGAACAAGCGCGCAGCGTCCGACTTCGCCAAGCCTCAACCCGCAAAGCCGCAGGGCCGCGCGCAAACCCGTCGCCTACGACGTCTTCACCAAATCGCCCAGTTCCTCGATATAGCGGCTGGCGCAAGAGACGACGATGCGCAACGCGCGCACGCAAACGGGGCCGGCGTTACGCTCGTCAACAATCAAGTTGTAGTCGCATGCAACTCGATCTCGAGCGTCGTTGAGGTAGCACTTTGCGAAACGATAATCGCTGTTGACCTGGTTAAGCTTGACGATGATTTCAGGAATTTTCGCCGTGTCAACCACGCGCGCAATTGACGGCTCGACGAAATTGACCGCGTCGGCCTCATCGCCATCTTCATCGAAGTCGACGAAGACGATAAACTTCACGCCACGCGTTTTCACGGGAACCACCACGATGTTCTCTTCTTCGCTCAACAGTTCAAACTTCATGCCTTCGCGACGAAGTTCCTTGACGAACGCCTCGCGCAGCTGCGTTGCCGTTGCCATTGTTTCTCTCCCTTCCTGTGGGAACGTTGCTGCGACAAATCCGATTCGGCTTGCTTGTTTGCCGCTGGCATTAGTATGCAAACGGCCCAACGACGCCGTTGCGCAACGGCGGCAAGGCGCGGGCGCGGCCAACCTGCTACACTTTGTTAAGAGAAGCCTGCAAGGCAGTTTTGCCGATAAGCAGGCACATTGGGAGACGGGAGCGCCAAGCATGGAACAACTTGCAAGCGACACGGCCAAGGCGCACCAGCCGCTGGTTTTTCTTGGCGGCACGTGCAACGGATCAACATGGCGCAGCCGAATTATCCCGCTTTTGACCTGCGATTACTTCGACCCCGTTGTGAGCGAATGGAACGAAGCCGCGCGTGCACGCGAACTTGACGCACGCGCGCACGCCGATATCGTGCTGTACGCCTTGACCCCGCTGATGGAAGGCTGTTATTCAGTTGCCGAAGCGGTGGACGACTCGAACAAGCGGCCCGCCTCCACGGTGATGGTGCTGCTGGCGGCGCCTGACGGCGGCAAGCAGTTCACGCCGCACCAACTACGCGCGTTGCGCCAGACCGGTGAGCTGGTAAAACGCAACGGAGCTGCATACTTCGAAAACCTTGAGGAAGCCGCCGATTTCATCGCGCAACGTACGACAGCGTGTCAGAAAGAGCAAGAGAGCTAGAGAAGGAAGGGGCATTGGAGAAGCTCGGCGCCCCTTCCCCGCAGCGGCGCCGAAGCCCCGCCGCCTTCGAGTGCCGCAGCCGGCAACGGCCCGATTCGCGAGAATCGGCTGATACAGCTCCCCCTACAGCGTCATGACCAGCTCGTGCAGCTGCACGGCGTCCTTGGCGAACTCGATGGCCTGTTCCAAGCGCCCCACGCCGATAAGGTCAACGTGCGCGCGCTCGGCAGCAAGCTTGGCCTCGGGCGCGGTGGCGAACGACACCGGGCACACCAGCGCATCGCAGCCATACGCCGCCGCGCGCGCAACGATGAACGGAGCTTTCTCCAGCACGTCGGACGAGTCGAGCGCAACCTCGCCCGAAGGGCGCACGGCGCCGAAAAACGCCGTGCGCTCAAGTTCGGCGGGCAAGCCCGCATCCGCCAGCACCAAGGCAACGCCGAAGCCGAGCATGGCATCCGGGCAACGGCATCCCTGCAGGTCATCCGCTTCCGCAAGAAACAGCTGGACAGCCTTCGGGAACACACGCAGCTGCGCCAACGCAACCTGCACCAACGTAATCCCGCGCTCCACGGCAGGCGCATTGGACAAGCACGAAACGCCCGAAGCGCCTTCGCTGGACACCGCTCCCACGCACTGAAGCGCCGCGCCGCCCGCAGCCCCACCGCGGCCCATGATTACGCGCACGCCGCTAGTAGCGACAAGCTGCTGCGTGTGCTCAATTGCATCTACGACCTGGGCATTCGAGAGCGTCGGCAAGCGCGAACCATCGGGGACCGCATCCAGAAGCACCTTCAAGCGGCGACGCGCGTGCTCGCTCGCGGGATCGGCGTCGTCAAGCGCCGAGGCCAGCAACGCGCACGCCACACCGTCGACATCCGAGGAAAGCGCGGCGCGCTTCAGCCCGTACCACACGCGCGGGTCATTTGCGTTCGGCGCCGGAAGGATTTGCGCAACGCCTTCCGCATCCAGCGCAACGCCTTGTTTGCGCTGCGCGGCAGACGCAGCGAGCAGGCGGCAGCAGTTTGTCACCGACTCGGTACCATCATCGAAGCAATAGCCGTCAACCACGCATTCGGGCAGGTCAAAGGCGTATTCAACCTTGGCAGCGTCAAGTTGGCGGCGCACCTCGGCAACCTTCTCGTCACGCGTCAACGCATGGACCGTAGCGCTGACGGCACAGCACGAAGCAAAGCCTTTGTCACGCGAAGCGGCATCGCAAACGATAATCAACGGCTGCGAAAACCTCGCTTGAATGCCCAAGTAGGCATCGCGAAAAGTGCCGCAGCGCGCCAGCGTTTTCAGGAACTGGACCGGATCGCCGTCAGACTTTTTCAAATTCGCAAGAGTGTGGGCGTTACGCACGATTACGCCGCATTCCCCACTCTCGAACAAGCCACGAGCAACCATGCCCAGCGCTGCCTGCGAGAACGACGCCGCGCACCCCATCAGGTCAAGCGAGGAAGAACACGAACCGGCATCGATGGTCAACGCCGGCAACGCATCGCGCGAAACGCAGCTTGCAAGCGCGCGAGCAAAATCGTCAACCGGCGCTCCCGAAGGCGCATTCAGAAACACCGTCACGCGCTGTCCCGACTCCACGCAACGACGAAGCGCCTGGGCGGCGGTGGCGAAATCCTCGCGATAGCACGGCGGCAAACCGACAAGTGCCGCTTCGTAGCGGTGTTCGTCAAACGCAACAGGCAAGCGCCCCGGGTCGGGCACGCGGCACAGCGCCAACGCACAGCGCAAGCGCGTGCGGCCATCGCCGGACGGATTCTTCGTCAAGTTGCGAACTTCTGCGGCAGCTTGGGGCTCGATAACGCCGACCGACAGGCACAGCTTCGCAACCTGCGACAACTGCATGTCGGTGAGCATGCAAAGCTGGTCTTCGGCAACAGGTGCCTTCTCTAGCAGCAAGGCAAGCGCGCGCAAAGGCTCCTCGGCGGCTTCGATGTCGTCCTGATTGGTGCACAAAGCGGAAAGAGCAGCGGAAAGCTTGACGCCAAGCGCCCCGAAGCGCGCAGACCAAGCGTTCACGGCGGCGTCATGCGGCGTCAAGGGGGAAGCATCGCGTTCGCCTTTGACGTCAGCCGCGTCCTCGGTTGCCCCAACCAGCTCGATTTCATCGTCGGCAGCCGCTGCCGGCGCTCCAACGGCAGCGGTCGGCTCATCCGCACCCGAAAGCAGCTTCGCGATGTGCTCGACGATGATCGCATCGTCAACAGGGGTTTTCGCCATGATCGGTTCCTTTCCTCGGCATTGTTGCTGGGGAAACGGTACCGGCAAACGTTTGACACCGTTGCGCAACGGGACCGAACGCCGCGCCGCATTATGACAGCAGCGCAAAGGCCCCGAGACTTCAAGCCAGCGGCCGGTGCGAGGCCGAGCCGCGCATCCGGTTGCGCAACGGGCGGAGGACACAGCTCTCGGCAGTAACGAAACCGGATTTGCTCAAGACGACCCGCCCCGCAGCCGAAACGTGGCCCAGCCGGAAAACCGGTTGCGCAATGGGGCGAAAACCCAGTCGCTACCGTACAGACATCGGAAAACCCGCAACGAAAGGACCATCATGAAACGCACCTCTCGCACTCCCTCCCCCGTTCGCCGCCGCGCACTGGCCGTGGCGCTGTGCGCGCTGCTGGCAACGGCGCCGCTGGCCAGCTGCGGGCAGCAGACCGAAGAATCGCAAGCCCTGGGTACCTACACCGTGAAAACATCTGCCGTACCCACTGACCAGGTGGAATGCTCCGATGCAGCGCTGGTGGTAACGGCCGCGCAAGGCCAGGCGTTCCGCGTCCCCAACAACGCGCTTGCTTTCGCGAAGGCCGCCGTGGAAGGCTGCGGCTACGTGTCAACCGTCGACTCCGCCGGCAGCGTGGACGGCGCCGTGTACACGGCCACCTCGAACTCGAAGGCCAACAAGCGTGAAGAGACCGACACGAACACGAAAACCGTATTCAAGGACGCTTGCAACCTGCGCGCCAGCAAGCCCGAAGTGGACCTGCTGACCGCGCTGAACGCTGCGGCGTCCGACCTACAGGCAAACGCCGTCGGCGACCGCAAGGCCATCTGCGTTGTGGCTTCCGGCATTTCAACCACCGGCCTTTTGGCCACCACGCCCGAGCTGTTGGCCGCCGATGCGCACGACGTTGCCGCACAGTTGCGCGGGCTGAACGCCATCGGCGACTTCAGCGGCATCGACGTACACTTTTACGGCCTGGGACAAGCCACGGGCGATCAATCGATGCCCGCTTCCGTTGCCGGCAAAAACGCCACGCTGCTTGTGGCCGTAGTGGAAGAAGGCGGCGGCGCGGCCGTGGTTGAACCCGATCAACTAACCCCGCTTGGCTGCGATGACGAGCTTCCCGCATGCACCGTAATGACGTTCGAAAGCGATGCGCTAACGCTTCCCGCCGTTGCGCCTGGTGAAAGCGCCGAAGTGACCCTTGATGACGCGCAGCTGCAGTTCGTCGGCGACGAGGCAACCTTCGCCGACCCCGAAACCGCAGACGAGCTGCTCGGCAGCATCGCCGAGCAGGTTCGCGAGCAGGGTTACACCGTTGAAGTCGAAGGTCACACCGCCGCCTCTCAGCTGTACCCCGACCATGGCATAGAGCTTTCCACGCGCCGCGCGCAAGCCGTAGCCGATGCCCTAACCACCCGCGGCATCGATCCGGCCCAGGTCACGGCCGCAGGCGTCGGCGACGCCGACTCAACGTCGCTGGCCTCGGGCACCTTCAGCGAAGCCCAAGCCGCCCAAGACCGCAAAGTGGTCCTGCGCTTCCACGCAGCGTAGCCCCTTCACCGTGAAAGGGTTGATTGTTGGGGCTGATTGCCATTGTATAGAAAGCGCCCGAGGATGTGGTCTCGGGCGCTTTGGTGTTTGCACTCTTTTGGCTGTGCGGGCTTTCCTATTTCCCGTTGCCGAAGAGTAGTTTGCCGATGATGTTGTGGTCGCCGGTGTCGACGAGTCGATGCGCGGAGCCGTCGCCCTTGCCGCTGGTGTCACCGCCGCGGCCACCAGCAGGCTTGCGGCGTGTTCATCGGGCAGCGCAGCCATATCGTAGGTCGTGATGGGCACGTATTGGTACGACAAGTCCTCGTTGAACTTAAGCAGGTACGCCTGACGAACAAGGCTTGTGCCGACAAGGCAGCAAATGTCCTTGCTGGAAGACCGCCGGGAAACCCTCATAGCAGGGTTCGAGAACGAAAGGTAGTCAAGCTGCTTTCCCTCGCTGTCAACCGGTTCGTCAACCTCTGCCGGGTGGTCGCTGCACAGGCCGTCGATGTTCAAGACCATCTTGCCGGTTTCGTCGGTGGTGCCGGAAACCTCTTGGTTGTTGTAGAACGAATGAAGCGTCACCTTGGCGCTGGAAATCGCATTAATGGTCTTCTTTTGCGGGTCGTACGTGCCCATGTCGCCCACAGCGATGCCCATCTGCTTACTTCGAAGTGCAGGAATCGTCGAGTGCCCGATGCCCCTCTCGCCCATCACGCCGAACATCGCGAAGAAACCCGAGCGCAAGGGTTCTCATCACGAATAGCGTCGCGCCCGCCAGGCAATCGGCGGGTGCGACGGGCAATTCGCGCAAAGTCGCACCTCTTGCGGGCGCAAGCGGCTATCATGGACTCGCCTGTCGAACAACCGCGATTGGCGGCGCGCCGCCCTGCCCGCCCGTCGCGCCCTCGCCCCAAGGAGCCACCGATGCCCAGTAAGAAGCTGCACACCGCGTTCGTGTCGTGCCCCACTGAGCTGCGCGAAGAGCGCCGCGCGGTGCTTGACGTGCTGCTGTCGTTCGACGCCTTCCCCATTTCCACCGAGTTCTTCACCATCCAGTCGAAAGACGGCTTTCGCGACATCGAGCAGCTGATCGACGACTCGGACTACTTCATCTTGCTGCTGTCCGACCGCAGCGGTTCGGTGCTTGACCTGCCCGACGGCACGTGCGCCAGCTGGACCGAGCTTGAGGCGCGCTACGCGTTCGCGCACGCCGAGGAAAACGGACAGAAAATCATCGTGTTTCAGTTACCCCAGCTCACGGCCGCGCTTTCGGCGGACCCCGCAACGCTTGACGCGCAGACGCGCCGCCAAGTGGCGTTCGCGAACAGCCTTGCCGGCAACACGGTGAACGCCGTGGGAAGCGTCACCGAGCTGCGCACGCGCCTGGCCACGTTCATCGAGGGCGCGAAATCCACGGGCGCCACGCCCGGCTGGATCCGCGGCTTCTCGCGCGAGGGCGTGCCGGGGCTTGCGTTCGGCAAAACGTACCATCACGTGCACCTTTCGCAAAGCCTGCCCGACTACCTGCGCATCGGCACCATCCGCTTCAGCTGCTCGACCACCGCGCCACGCATGGTCCACGCCGACGCCGTGAACTACAAGGCCGCGCTTGGCGAAGACGGCCGCGTGGTGCCGCGCCTGGGCCGCAACAAAACGGAATGGACCGCCGAATACGCCTACGACGCCGGCCGGCTCACCGGCATTTACGAAGCGCACAAGCGCATAGCCGAAACGTTTGGCGACTTCTCGATTTCCGCAGGTCACCGGCGCGGCATCCACGATTTTCGCGTATCATCGCACCAGGACCGCTACGTGCTGGACGGTTCGTTCGCCGACGCCATCAGCCGCGACAACCTGAAGCAAAGCTGCAAGTCGGGCGAGGTGTACGTTTTCGAAACCGAAGACGCGCTCAACCGGTTCCTTGCGTCCGAATGCCCCGATTTGCTCGAAACCCTCAAGGAGGCCTAAATGAGCATGGATTTCGCACCCGTCATCGACGCCGTCAAGTCAACCCGCCCCATCATCTTCGACAAGGCGCTGGCGTCGTCGGTGAAAATGAAGGGCGAGGCCGACTTCGTCACCGAGGTTGACCTGCGCATCAGCGAGCACCTGAAGCGGCAGCTGGGGGCGCTGCACCCCGAAATCGGGTTCATGTCGGAAGAGGAGGAGCCCGGCGAGCTGGCGCGGCGGCGCTGGATTTTGGACCCCATCGACGGCACCACGAACCTGGTGTTCGGCTACAACATGTCGTCGGTGTCGCTGGCGCTGGTGGAAGACGAACGCCCCGTGTTCGGCGTGGTGTACAACCCCTTCGCTGACGAGGTGTTTTGCGCCGAAGCGGGCCACGGCGCCACGCTGAACGGCGCACCCATCGCCGTGGTGGACCGCCCGGTGGACGGCTGCCTTATCGAGTTCGGCGCCGGTTCCACGCGCAAGCACGAGGCCGACGAGGCGTTCGACGTGGCGAAAAACGTGTTCAAACACTGCCTGGATTTGCGGCGTATCTGCTCGTCGGCGCTGGCCATCTGTTTCGTGGCGTGCGGGCGCATCAACGGGTATTTCGAGAAGCGCCTGAAGCCATGGGACTACGCCGCCGCGTGCCTGATCTTGGCGGAAGCCGGCGGGCAATCCAGCAACTGGGACGGCGCACCCATGCAGTACGCCGCGCCGCAAAGCATCGTGTGCGGATCGCCGAAAGCCTACGCGTTTCTGCGGGAAGCCGTGGCCGCGAAGTGAGGGCGCGTTCTACCGAAAACGCTGCGGGGCCTTCCGCGGAAGAGGGCGCTGGGGCGCGCCAGCTGGCAAGCGATTTCGCGCTGGCCGCAGGAGCGGGTGTCGGTGGCGTTGACTCTACCGAGAGTGCTACGGGGTTGCTGACAGCGGAGGCAGACGCCGAAGCCGACTGCGGCGGTGCCGCAGGCTCGCAATCTGCGGAAACCGAAACGGAAACGGGCTGGTCGCGGGCCGATTATGCGGCCGGCGAACGCTTGCGGCTTGTCTTTGGCGAACACGCTCGCCCGCTCGTGTCGTCGCGACGCAAGGAGACGTATCGCGCTTGCTATGTTGACGCCGACGGCGCGAACGCCATTCCCGTCGTAGCCACGTTCTTCAGCGACCGCAGGGCGTTCGAGAAAGAATTCGAGAAGCTTGAGCTGGCGAACAGCCTGGGGGTCGGCCCGCGCGTGTTCGACGTGTGCCACCGCGAGAAACCGCAGGTCAGCGGCGCGAATGACAGCGTGAATGGAACGACGGGCGGAAGCTATGCGAGCAAAGCAGCGGCTGCCGCGGACGCGCGTGATGCTTGCAGCGACAGCGCGCTCTCAGGCATTGCGGGCAACGCGACGCACGATGCGGCAGGCTTCAACAACGTAGGCAACGCTCCGGACAATCGCCCGGCTTTCCCCTGTTTGGTCGAAGAGGACCTGGGCGTTTCGCTGGCGGATATGATCGGCGAAGGGGCCGCGGCACCGCATATCGAAGCTGGCCGACGCGGGGTTCGCCTTGCGCCCGTCGGAAGCGCCGAGCGCACACGGCAGGTTGCGAAAATTACATTCGACATCGGCACTGAGCTGACGCTGTTGCACGAGCACGGCGCTTTTTATCTGGATTTGAAGCCCTCGAACGTGTGTGTGCGCGCGTACGGAAACGCGCCCGCCGACATCCGCGCGGGGCTGATTGATTTCGAGTCGCTGGTTACATCGAGCCGACCGTCGGACTACTCAACGCTTGCGTGCTATAACACGCTGTGCGCCTGGGCGCGCGCGAAAGGCGTTGCTGCGCCCATGTTGACGAACCAGATTGTTGATCTGGGTTTTCTTCTGCTTGTAACCGCCAGTGCGCTTTGCGGAAAGGCCGTTGGCTCGCTGTGCGCAGCCGATATCGACGCCGCTTGCGCCCTACCGGGCATGGGATTTTTTGCCATCCGCTACGGCTGCTTCGACGTTCGACCGATTAGCGAAAGCGACCTTGCCGCGTTGGCCGAAGCGGCGGGTATGACGCGCGCGCAGTCGAAAACGCAAGCGCTACCGCGCCCAACCGAAACCAACTTGAACGAGGATGTCATTCAAAAGTCGCGCGAAAACGCAACCCTGACTTCGCTTGACGGCGAAATGGCGAATTCGCCCAACGATGCGGCCGTGTCTTCCGCACATGCCACGCCGACAACGTTGTCGGCGCGCATCGCGACAAGCTTCCCCAAAGTCGGCAACGATGATCGCGGGCCCACCTTCGGACGCTTCGGCTTCTGCGACGCCATCGACAAGCTGCACGCAGCGCAAAATCCGCTGTACGTGCTGGCCAAGCGCAAATTCGACATCGCCCTGGCGTGCCACGGCGACTGGTGCAACACGGCAAACGCAAGCCGTAGCGACCTCATCAGGGATTTCTTCGCGCAAGACCCCGTCAAAATCAAGCAGGGGCTGCGTCAGGCAGACGGCATCCTCAGCTACGTGGAACGGCTGGGCTGCGCGCTGGTTCCCGAACAGCTTGCTAGCCTGCCCCGGTACCGCGCGCGGCGCGTGCGGCAGCTCAGCTGCGGGCAAATGCTGCTGGTTGCCCAATGGGAGCACGAAAGCTGGCGCGCGCTGCACGAGCAGCTGGGCTTTCGCTACGCCGAGCGCAACGCGGACGGCACGCGACCCGCCGGGGCCAACGAGTACCTGTTGACCTGGGCAAACCTGTGCGAAACGCCCGAGACGGACGCGGCGCCCCTACCTGCCGGCGCCCCACGCGACGCCGCGCTCGCAAAGCTGTGGGACACGCGCGCCCGCAACGACATCGCGTTCGCCTGCGGCATCGTCGCCAAGCTGCAATCCATCGGCCTCGCCGTCATCAACGAAACCTACCGCCCGCCCAGCAGATAGGCATAGCGAGCGTCAGGTTTTTTCTCGGTTTCCTCACTTTTTGCAACTTTTTCGAAGTAGCGGGCAATTTGAAACCAGCATGCGCGGTTCTTTGCATCAGCTACGCTGGATATGCTTCGTTCATTACTGAAATTGCATCGTTCGTAGCACAGTTCAAGAATTAAAGCTGCGACAATCCTGCCTTTCCTTCCCCGCTTGCCCCTCTACTCCAAAAAACGTGCAGTCTTTGCTAACAATCGCAGTTTTCGCAAGGTTCGGCAATCGCGATAGAGGTCCCCATCGCAACGATTTGCGACAAGCCGTTAAGCCAACCGCCTCTTGCGCTACCGGCAAACGTCAGTTGCGCTGGCCCGCTAGCCATTCGCGTACGTGACGCGCGGGCGAGTAGGCGCTTGGGCGCCACAGCTGCTCGCCGGCAGCGCTGATCAGCACACGCGGCGCGCCAAGGCGCGGGCCGGCGGAGAAGAAAAACGCGCCCGGCACCTGCGGCCCAACTTCGCTAAAGCGCAGGTCACTGGGGTTGCAGCCCAAACGTTGTGCTGCCGCAGCGCGCATGGCCTCGCTGGGAGCAACCGCGGACTCGACCGCGCCGCGGCCCGCGCGCCCGACCGCGCACTGCTGGCTTTGCGCCGCCTCAGCCTGCATGGCCCCATCCAAAACGGCAGCCCGCTCCTCGGGTTGATTGTTGGGCAATTTCGTGTTCATCACTGCATCCTTCCTTGCTCGTTTTCCTAGGTTATCGCACATTCACGTGATAGCGAATGGCAGGGTTTTCCTGCACGTAGTCGCGCAGCAGGCTGACCTCGCCACATTGGCTGTCAAGCACGTACACGTGGCCCGTCTCGCTGGTGGCCAGGTTCGCCCAGTGGCCGGTTTCGCCGTCGGGCGGCCACTCCATGGCGCACATGCCGTGCCAGCCCGGACCTTGCGAACGCGCGAACTGTTCCAGCTGGTTAGGCGCGCAATCCGCAAAACGCATGTCGCACGCCTCCTCCATCCCGCCAATGGTGCCGATGTTGCGCCAATCGGCCTGCGCCTGCGGGTCGATGCCCGACAGCCGCTCCCACGTGGCGAAAGCGCAACCGCCGCAATTACGCGCGTACGCGTTGTCCACGTTGGGGTCGAAGTTCGGGTTCACGCCATCGATGAGGCTTTCGTATTCGGAAACTTCTTTGCCGACGACCAGCTGCTCGCGCGCCTCGACAAGCTCGTCGTACGTCATGACGTCGAGCGCTTCGTCGATCGAGCCGGGCGGCGGCGCAGCGGACGGCGTTTCGTCGAACTCACTCAGCGACTGCGCCGCTTGGCCTGCCACCTCATCGGGAACGCTGAGCACCTGGTTTGCCGGCACCACCTCTTGCCCGCCGGGGTCAAACGCACCGGGGTCCAGCCCGCTTTCGCCACTCGAGAGCTCATCGGGAAAGTCAAGGACGGCGGCCGCATCGAACGCAACTAAGCCGGCAACGCACCACGCGCCAACTTCGATATCGGCCGCACCCGTCTCGTCAGCCTCTCCATCCGTCTCGTCCGCGTCGTCGAATTCTGACATCGCACGCTCCTTCCTTGTCCGCAAATAGCTCTAAGGAAGGCAAATTCGCAGGCCAGACGATTGCTTTCGCCATCTCGCATCTCTTCTGTCTTCAGCGAATCACCTTCCGGCGCCCATTGTGTCGACCGGCAACGCGCCCCATTGCGCAACGGCGCGCGAACGCGAAGGCAACAATGCAGACACGGAAGTAAGAGAGCGAAAGGCAAACCATGAGCAGCGAAAACAGCATGTCGAACCCCGTTGCTGAGCGCGAGGCGCTTGGCATCGGCGCGCAAACGCCCCTGGTGCAGGGCGACATTGTCAGCGGGCGCGTGGTGGAGGTGGTGGCGCAGCAGTCGATTCAAAACGCGTCTGGGAAGTGGGTGGCGCTGGTGGCCGACGGCAAACCCTACGAGTTCGGCACGCAGACGCACAAGACCACCCTGTTCGTCGAGCCCATCAACGCGTTCGGCAACGACTTGGCCGCACAACAGCGCGCGCTGGTGGTGTTCGGCGACATCAGCGGCAGCGTGGCGAAGGGCCACATCGTGCAAGCGAAGGTCAAGGAACGCGGCGGGGCGCTGGTGGTGCAGCAGCTGAACAACCTCACCACGCATTCGTCGATTCAGCCGGCAGCGCAAGCGAACGGCACGACGATTCTTGTCGTTGGCGCCGTGCTGCTGTTGGCGCTGGCGTTCATCGCCTGGCAAGCATTCGGGTTCGTGGTAAGCGGCGGACTTGCTTCGGCACTTGTCGGCCTTATCAGAAGTCTGTTCGATGCCTTCGGGCCAGCGCTCCTTTCGATAGGCCTGTTGTTTTTGCTGGTCAGAAGCTTCGTTAAGTAGCCACCCAATCAGCCTCGAAAGTAAAGGAGCTCCCCATGTTTGGAAGCAAGCTTGGAAAGCTGAACCCGCTTGAGGGCGGCCAGGTCGTGCGCGCGTCATCGCCTGTGTTCGCCGCGCGAGCCCACACCCTGCCAACAGGCGCCCAGCCGCCCGCGCCCTGTGCCCCCGCACCCGCACTCTGCGGCCCCGCGCCCACGCTCCGCGAAACCGCGCCCGCCCTTGCGCGCGGCGCTTCGCCGCAATCGGGCGAGCGCATCGCCCTTGGGCACAGCGACAGCGGCCCGTGCGCCATCGACGTGCGCGTGCTGGCAAGCCACCTGTGCGTGACGGGTCAGCCCGGCATGGGCAAGACCACGGCCATGGTGCGGTTGATTGCCCAGCTGGTGGGCTGCGGCATCAGCGTAGTGGTGCTCGAACCCGCAAAAGTGGAATATGCCGATGCGCTGCGCCGTGCAGGCGTACCCGCAACCGCGCTCGGCTTCGACGGCGAAAGCGGTACCGCCACGCTGCAAACGAACCCGTTTCTAGTGGACGAACGCGTGCTGCCGCGCGTGTGGATCCAAGATGCGTGCACGTGCCTGGAAGACGTTTACGGGTTGAAAGAGCAACCGCTGCCGCTGCACTTGCGCGCGCTCACCGAGCGCCTGTACCGCCTTCGCCGCATCGACGCCAACCGTTTCGCCAGCTCAAACACCGATTGGCCAACCGTGCGGGACTTCCTTACGCAAATTCAGCCGTATCTGAAGGAGGAAACGTGCCTGAGCGCCAAGCTGACGCAGGACCTTGCCGGCGCGCTAACCAGCCGCGGACGGGCGCTGTGCCAAAACCCGGCGTTCACCGTCAAGCACGGGCTGGCCGCAAACGACCTGCTCAGCTTCGGGGCGCACGCAAAAGTTCTGCAGCTTTCCGATCTTGGGCCCAGCGACGGCGCGTTTGTTGGCATGCTGCTGTTGCTGCGCGTCATGCGCGCAAGCCGCAGCCTTGGCGCACGGCCGCTGCACACGGTGTTCGTGGTGGAAGAGGCGCATTCGCTGCTGATCGACCAGATGAGCGGGCAGCCCACCACGTTCGCGCGCCTGTACGAAAGCGCGCTGGCGGAGCTGCGCGCGGCGGGAATCGGGTTCGCCACCGTCGACCAGCGGCCGGCGCTGCTGCCGGCCGACGTGCTGTCGAACAGCGTGACGAAGCTTGCCCTTGCCAGCACGCACGGCGACGACCGCAACGCCATCGCAAAAGCCCTCGCGCTCAGCGAGCCCCAAGAGCAACGCTTCGGCAGCCTGAGCACCGGCGAAGCGTTGCTGCAAACCGCCGGCACCCCCGCGCATTTCGTGAGGCTGGAAGCTTAATCAAGCGGTCGTGCACCGGCCTTTCACCCCTCGTTTCAGCCAATCAATCGAAGCGATGCCGCCCAAGTCCGCCCACAACCGCCTCCTTCGCCCCAATGCTGGCTTTGGCACGATTTCGGACTTTCCGAGCCTTGCGACATTCGAGACGCGAATTTGGCACGATTTTGAACTTTCCGAAGCTCTTCGCCCCCCGTTTCGGCCGCAGAAGCCCTGCTTTGGCATGAATCGGAACTTTCCGAAGCTCATGAGATGTTTCAAGGCTCGGAATGTTCGAAATCGTGCCAAAAAGCGACGGGGGTTGTTCGCCACCTAGTCGCTGATGCGGATGGTTATGCCTTCGTAGGCGGGGATTTCGATCACGTCGTAGGGGCTGAGTGCGAACGCGGCGCCTTCCGGCGCCAGCGGCAGGTCGGGCTGGCGGGAGAAGCGGCGGGCGCGATCGAGACGGCGGGCACTGGCGTCGTCAAGGCGCGACAGGCTGAACTGCGTTGGCGCGGCGGCCGTGTCGACGATGGCACCGTTCTTGCCGTCCAGGCACGCCACGCTGAAACGGTGTCCGTTGCGCTCGTCAAGGAAAAACGCCAGGTGCCTGCTACTGATAGCGCGCAAGTGCTTCGCCGCCTCCTCGTTAAGGTCGGCGCCGGCGGGCCGGCACTCAAGCGTGATGCGCTTCTCGAACTCGACGAAGCGGTCGAACGCGTCGGACAGGCACGACTCCAGCAGCGGCAGCGTTTTCTCGCCGTCCGATTCGGACCACGCAAGCACGCCGCACGCAAGAAAGTCCATGATTGCGGGCGTGAACAGGCGCTTTCCCGCCGGGCCAAGCGCGGGCGGCACCGACACCGCAACGCAAGTGCGTACCTGCGCAAGCAGCTGGTTGCGCGAAACGTCGAGCATGCGGTCGCGCGCGAGCACCTTGACGGCGCCGACGCCGGCAACAACCGCCTGGGCAATTGTCGCGGCATCGTAGTCGACGAACCCGAAATCGTCCTCGCGTCGCAGCTGCGTCAGGCGCACCGCGCCAGCGCTCCATCCCACGCGCTTCGCAAGCGCGTGCAAGCAGTCCAGCTCCTGGGCCTCAAGAGCGGCGACAATGCTGCCGCTGCCCTGGAACAGCCTTTTGCGCAACGCGGTTTTCGACGGCGCGTCTTCAGGCGCAGCCGCCACTTCTACGCTAGCGCAAAAACGCTGCACGGCGCGCTCGAAGCCGTCGCGCAACCGCGCGAAATCAAGGCTCGCCTCGCCGCCAGCCGGAAAACACTCTTCGTGCACCAAGCGCTTCACCAGCGGAACCCAACGCTGCGCATCCACACCGAACGAAGCGTCTATCCCCTGGTCAACGAAGCATTCCGCGTACGACGCGCCCCCGTCGCCTTCGCCCTCTCCTGCGCTCGCGCCGACTCCCACGCCGAAATATACGCGCGCAGCCCCTGAAAGCGCGCGGCGCAGCTCGTCCCACTTCGAGCTGTCGTAGCGCCGGCCCACGATGCACAGCAGTGCCCCGCCAGCCACATCCGCCTCGACCGCCGAAAACTCGACAGCCTTGCTGGCGCTGAACGCAGTGCCGGCAAGCGCATGGTTAACGCTGATCGTAACGGGCGGCGCGCCAACGCCTAAGGCAACGTCACCGCTCATCCCGCGCGGCACGCAATCCGTGGCTTCCACGGTGCCTTCGCCAAGCGTAGCCCCGCCCGCAAAGGCAAACGGCAGCTCCTGGCAGTTGACGATGCCCACCACCGGCGCCAAGTACACGCCGAACACCAGGTTCGCCTTGCGCTTGAGCGCTTCGGGGAACAACGCAGCGTCGAACGACCGGTATAAATCGGCAACCGGTAACTCCGCAAGCAGGTCACGCGCCTCGGCGACGCCGCCGCGTGGGTCGCTCACCACGCAATCGGGAACGAACGGCCCGCCCGGCCGCGCGGCAGCCTCGACCAGCGCAACGTAACGCACCCGACTCTCAACCATCAGCGCCCGGAAGCGTTCGCCGCGCATGGCTTCGATGCCCTCGTCGTTGCGCACGATCTCGTCGATAAGCGCATTGATGGGCTCGGCCGCCAGCGCCTCTTCGCCCTCGCCTTCGCCCCACGCCTCGCCCGGACAGCAGCCCCACCAGCGTTCCGTGTCGAAAAAGCGGCTGCCGAACAGGTTCGGCGCGAACGCGGCGTCAAGCGCCACCGGCTTCGCGCCGGGACCGCGATTGCCCGAAAACGGCTGCCAAACCTTGCAGCAATCCTGCTTCGCAACCCAAATGGGAACAAGCCGGCGAAACGCCCGCAGCATAAACGTGTTGTCGCCGATTTCCGCCTGGCGCTTCGCCTGCGCGCGCAGCTCGTCGTAGAACAGCAGCTCGTCCTCCATGGCCGCGGCAATCGCGACGGCCTCTTCGCGCTGCTGCGGCGCGAACGACGCGTCGGCAAGCAGCGCGTCAAGTTGCTCCTCGATGACCTCGGCAAGCGGCTTCGCGTAGTGCGCGTCCACATTGCGCTTCGAGCGCGGCAGGAACGTTTCTCCTGATGAGAAGTGCTTCAGCGGATCCTTCCCCGTCAGGAAGTTGCCGCTCATGCCCACGGCGTCAAGATGCGCGCACAGCTGCTCGACGATGGGATTGTGCGTCGGGTTGGGGTAATGGCGGAAGTACGTGGTGTTGGCCAGCACGCGCTGCAGGCGCATCTCACGCAGCGCGTCGCCGGCGGGAAAGCCCACGCCCTTCGCAAGCACGCAGTCGTCGGCGCGCTCGGTGGGGCAAGCGTCCACCCAACCCGCCAGCGCCTTCGCAACCGCCTTCAACGAACGCTCACCCATGCGCGCACCTTTCTCTTTCCCTACCGCTTGCCATCATTTTCCACCATTTCACCTGTGAGCGAACGTCAGAATAGCAATTCCCGAACAAACGGGGCTATCTGGCCTTACGCGGCTGCGCGGCTGTCGCGCTATTAGCCAATACCCTTAACCGCTTCAAACAACAGGCCAGCCAACATGAAAGCACAGACACAAACGACAAGAATCGCCGAAAGCAGAGCCAATCAGCATTCCATCCATTAGCCTTATCTTTCTAGTCATTTCTAACCATTTGCTAACCATAATGAACAGAAGAAGCCATTTGCACTTCTTGGCAAATCATCAGGAGATAACGCGAAAAGAAGTGCAGGCGCTCCTTGATGTCGGGCAGTCGACGGCTAGGCGAGTCGTAAAGGAAATCGATGTGCGGATAGCGCGCGGCGAAAGCGGCCACGGCGGCCCGCACCTCCCACCCGTCGAAGGGCCTGGCGGCGGGCGACCCCGCCAAGATGGCGGCCCGCATGATCGAGTCCGTGGCCATCGAGCCGGCGCCGCTTCGCCAGGTGTACGGCAGCCAGGCGCTGGCCGCAACCATCGAGCGCCTGGAGAAGCGCGTGGCGGACTACCACACGCAAACGGCGCTGGCCGCGTCCACCGATTACCCGGCGGGAGAATAACCGTGGCCTACGAAGCACGCATCACCGGTGCCGCCAAGGCGTTCCACGAGAAGATGTTCCCCGGCTACGTGTCGGACTTCCTGCGCACCGACCCCGAGTTCATCGAGCGCTTCGACAACTTCGCGTTCGACGAGGTGGTTGCGCAAGTGAACCTTGACGACGAGACCTGCTACCTGGGATGGCTGGCCACGCTTTTAGGTTGCCAGGGCATCGACGAGTACCGCGCCATGCTGCCCGCTGCGCTAAGCTGCGGCAACGCGAGCTGGCCACGTTCTGCTACATCGCGACGCAAGGTGGTTGCGGCGCGCAGACGAAAGCGCACGCCGCCGCCAACCTCTCGGCGGGCAACACCAAAGAGCTGCTAGTTACCGTTATGTCCGGCAACCTGCCCTTCATCGGCTACCCCCGCACACTCAACGCCCTCGCAGCCATCGAAGACGCAAGCAAGTAGAGAAGTCGGGAAGGAATTCTCTTGGGGGGTGGCAAGAGACGACCCTAGCGCCACGCAACATCGAGCCTGCCCCCGCCACCCCCCTCGCGCACCGTGCGGCTAAACCCGCTGTCCCTTGCCAGGTTTAGCGAAAATCGCTCATGTATGTGATTTAATTGCTCTCCGCCACCTATAACGACAAGAGGATCTTACATATCACCAGGTCACAGACTCGCCGCTATTTTCGTTAACCCGTCAAATTAGGTTAAATCACATACATGAGCGATTTTTGTTGCCCAAGGAGCCCAATCTGACAAGGAAACACGAAAAGGGACGGGTCGTTTGTCGCGTTTGCCAGACCCGACAAGGGGGCAGGTCGTTGTCAGCTCGGTGGTTTCCCGTCGGTTATGCGGAGCGACGAAGGGCGAGGGCGGAGGCGTCGTCGGGGGTGAGGCCTTCCACGGCGCGGGCGAGGGCGCGTTCGGCTAGGTCAGCGGCTTGTTCACCTTCCGCCGCGCGAGCGAGGGCGTTCACATTCGCGTAGCGCCAGCAGCCGTCCGTGGCCACCAGCAGCGCGGCGTTCGGCGGCAGATCAGCCGAGCCCGACGCAGAGCGCTTCGGGCATCCCAGGTAGTTCGTCAGCTTGCCGTCCGCGCTGTCTAGCTGCGACAACAGCTTCGCCTTGCCGTCGCACAGGCCGAACACGGCCACGTCGCCTTTGCTAGCCCACTCAACGTGGTTGCCGCGCACGCGCAAGCTCACACCCGCCGCGCCGCCATGGCGATGCACCACGTGCCGCTCCAAGTTGCCCGCCGCCTGCGACGCCAGGTCAAGCGCGGCGCGGGCGGACAAACCCTCCTCAAGCGCGTCGAGCCCCATGCGCGCCGACGCCGCCGCATACAGCGCGCCGTGCGCCCGACCGCCCATCCCGTCCACCACCATCGCGCATTCGCCGGAATCCGACACCAGGACCACGTCCTGATTCTCCCGATGCGCCCGACGCAACAACGCCGCCGTAATCTCCATCCCATCAGGCGTTTTCGCTGCCGTGCTTTCAATCCACATGCCTCTCGGACACTCAATTGCCGCCTTCATTGGGCCCGCCTCCCTTCCTTTCAACGCTGATGAACGCTGCCGCTTGAGCACGCGAATGAACGCATAAGCAGAGCGAATCTGCCCGTCATGCGCGCCTTTGCCACCTCGCCTGCTCATGCGGCAGCGCACCGCTTCTCATCAAAATGGCGAACAGGGGCAGCAAGCAAAGCGATTTCCCTTGCGGCCCTGTTCGCCCGCCTTCGTTCCCGTGAGCCATCGCCATTTGACCTCGCGAAACATGCGGCGCCCCGACCCGATGAAGCGGGCGGGCTCTTACGCAGCCACCTGGCCGCAAGCGGGGCCGGCGTGCATGCCGCCGACAGCAGCGGCATCAACGGCCGAGGCAAGCGCAGGCGCATCGGCCACCGACGCATCGGCGGCAGCAGCGCCGGCATCGGCAACCCCAGCAGCCCCGACGCCAGCCCCGACCCCGACGCCCGCGGACGCGACCTGCGACGTGCGCGCCAGCGCGAAAAGCTGCTGCGAGAAGCGGACACGGCTGTCGGTGATGGCCGTGGTGAAGCGGATAAAGTCGTTCTGGAATTCGCCCGAAAGCGTCAACAGGCCTTGATACAGGCTCTCACCTGCGCCTTCGCACGCGCAGAACGCCTCGCTCTTCGCCAGGTCCGCAAGCTGGCCCGCCGCCTGAACGCGGGCGTCCACGTCGTCCAAGTCGGCCTGCAGGCGCAGCTTGAGCGCCTGCAACTCCGCACGCTCGGCACGCAGCGCGCTGTACTGCTTCCAGTACGACGCGATGGCCTCGCCCGCCGACAGCGCCAGCATCACCAGCACCAAGAACACGCCCTTGAGCACCGCCGTGGCCTCGCCCGATTCGAACACGGTGCTGGCTACGTCGGATGCGAAGCGCAGCCCGGCGATGATGAGCGCGATCGACGACGCCGCGCCCAACGCCGCGACGCACGCTTTGCGCGAGCCCATGGCGAAGTTGTTCGCGCCCACGCGCGGAAGCACCCACAGCGTGGCGGCGCAGCCAAGCGAGATGACGATGGCGATGATGTTCGACACCAGCATCGCCTGACCCTCTTCGCTGCCCGACACGATCTCGGTCACAGCTCCGTCGAACAGGCTGTCGACGTCGAGCGCCTTGCACACCGCCGTGTAGTCCAAGCAGGCATTCGCCAGCACCAACAGCGCGATGACCAGCACCAATCCAATTCCCTTGCGCGTTTTCATCGGGTTACCTCCTTGCCTTGCGTCGCGTTCTTCACGCGCTCGGGCTTACCAAACGTCAGCTCCGCCAGACGGTTGTCGCAGCGCTCAAGCTGGGCTGCCAGCGACGCGCGGTGCGTGGCCTCAAGCTCGGTGCGGTAGCGGATGAGCCCCGCGTCCACCTGCGCCACATAGGCGCCCAGCTGGCCAAGCAGCGTGCGCGGATACTGGTCGATGCCGCTTTCGTGAAACGCCGGATGCGCGGCCGCGGCTCCGACCAGGCGTTTCGCCGTGGCCTCGAAGTCGGGAGCCGGCGGCGTGTCAAACGCCACGCCCAAGCGCTCATCGGCACACAGGTCGCTGGCGCTGGGGATGCGCGCCTCGCCCGCCGCGCTCGACACACGCGGGAACTGTGGGGCGCCATCGTTCTTGCGGCCGAATAGGCCCTTCATGCTGAAAGCCATCAGCGTACTCCTTCCTCACGTGCGTCAACGGAAACGCCCGCACCGGCAGCAGCATCTGCCACGGCGACGGCAACATCGGCAGCGTCGCCAGCAGAGCCGAGCTTGCCAACACCCTCGTCGGCTCTTTTGCCAGCTCCAACGTCCGCGTCGCCCGCGCTGCCTTCGTCAGCCAACTCCGCCAGCTCGGACAACTCGATGCCCGGGAGCTTCTCGAGCACGCCGGGAAGCACGTACGGGCGGTTCAAGCCGGCGCGCTTGTGCGACCAGCGCAGGTGGGAAAGCGCCTGTTCACGGAAGTGGTTCTGGCAGTACGCCATGTTGCGCTCCATGCTTTCGGCCAGCAGCGCCTGGATGCGGCGGGCGCGGTTGAGCAGCGCCGTCAGCTCATCGCGGCGCGCCTCGGCCGCCGCAAGCGCCGCCTTCTTGCGAGCGCGAACGACGTCGCTGTCGTGGCTGGCCACCGCGCTGCGATCGGCCTCGGACAGCCCATCGGTGGCGCTCAAGTCCACCTCGGGCTCCTGCTTCGCCGCCTCCTCGGAGCGCGCCACCTCGCCGCCCACCGACGCGCATAGCTGCTCGGCCGCGTCGACGGCGATGGTGGCCACGTGCAGCGTGGACGAGTAGTCCTCCACCTGGGATTTCACGTGCGAACGGCAGCGGCTCTCCAGCACCTGCAGGTACGGCGAGTCGCACACGCCGTTTTCGTCCTGCTTCACCTGACTTGCCCACAGAAGCGCCATCATGCGCTGCGCGCGGATGCGCGGGTTGAACGTTTCGGGGAAGATTTTCACGCGCTGGCCAAGCTCGACCTGGCGCTGCTCGCACCATTCGCACGCGTTGACCAAGTCGGCTTCCGTCTTGAACGCGACGGGCTTTTCGACCACGCGACGCGCCTCGGCTTTTCCTTTCATGCTGGTCTCCTTTGCCATCGGTAACCTGACGGCTTACACCCTAGCGACCGCATTTCGCCCCCATTGCGCAACGAAGGCGAAGCCGCCCCGCGCCGGTGTGCTTGGAGCAGCCCTGCGCCGGCAGGCCTTCGCCATCCACCACCGCTTTCGCCCACGCGCACCCGATGGCAGCCGGGAACGTCAGGAGGCATCCGCGAACGACGGGCGGCAGCCCATCACGCCTCGAAAGCCCGACAAACGACCCGGACGGCTGTCGGGCTTTCGGAGCGGTGAAAATTGCAACCTTCAACGGCCACGCACTGCGCAGGTCGCCTGCGAACAGCACGCCAAACCAGTCGCACGCCTGAAGCCGCACCCCCCCTCACACGTCCGTCACGCCTTTCCGCCTACAAACCCACTGGCAGCATTCAGGAACACGGAATTATGGCCACTGTTGGCCAGTTTTTCGCGTTCCTGAATATTTGGCGACAGGTCGCGACCACTAGGATTCGGCACATCTTGGTGGCGGCTAGATTACACGCCCGCGACCTGGGGTTTCGTCAATAGCCACAAGCTGTTACCTCGCAGCAAAAGCAAGCACGCCTCAAGGCCATTCAGCTTCTCCAATTTCTGACCCCGATTCGTTCAGGTTCTCCAAATAATGGCAAGCAGTGGCCATTTTCGCGAAAAGCTGAGCACACGTGGTAAAGCCGGGCGCAGTCCGCCCGGTAAGCAAAGCAACAAGGAGAACCTCGCGCCGAAAACCTGGCGAGCAACCCGTCGTTTTGCGGGCCCGCCTCGCCCCCCCTACCTAGCGAACAACCTGCTCCTTTGCCGGCTCGCCCCCTTTCCGGCAACCGCCCTGTCGCTTTCCAGCCCGCCCCCCGGCAACCGCCCTGCCGCTTTCCGGCTTGCCCCTTGCCCGGCGAACATCCTGCCCCTTTGCCGGGTTAGACTCCCTATGCATAGCAAAAATCGCTCATGTATGTGATTTAGCTCGATTTGGCAGGGCAAAGAAAACTGCACCACGTCTGTGACCTGGGTAAACGCAAGATGTTCTTATCGTTCTAGACAGCAGAGCGCAATTAAATCACATACATGAGCGATTTTTGCGCGCAAGCAGCCTATACAGCACGAAAAAGGGGCATCCCCTTGTCAGACGCCCTGCCCCCGCCGGTCAAGGCGCGCTTCCAAGCAGGCGAAAGCGCGCCAAGGCCGCTGCCATGCCTTCGCTTTCTGCACCCCCAGGAAAGCCAGCGAAGTGGGCGAACGCTGACTGAATGCGTTCTGGCAATATTTGTCGAGCGGGAGCAATGCCACCCGTGGCACCGCCGGGGCCGATGGTCGACTCCTGGCGTTGCCGTGAAAGCGCTACTTCACTTTCAGGCTGGCCATGGTCAGCGCTTCGCCGAACAGCGGGCCGGCGCCATTCATCACGGCGAAGCGGGCGCGCTCGGGGTCGGCCACCACGCTTCCGGCCAGCTCATGCACGCCGTAGCCGAACAGCTGCGGGCTCATGACCACGCTGGGGCCCACCATCACCGTCAGCGCGTCGCGCGACAGCGCAAGCAGGCGCGGCGCCGTTTTGTTGATGAACGTCACGCCCGTGATGAACGCGAAATCGGCCTGCGGCAGCACGAATTCACACGCCGGATCGGGCGTGTCCAGGCCGTCGCGGCAGTTGCGCTCAAGCACCGTGAGGTTCGCGTACTCGGCAATGTCGGTCACGTGCGGAAAATGTCCCACCACCACGACGTTCGCGCCGTCGCGCGCCGCGATCTCGCCGCGATACGCCTGGAACGCGTCCTTCGGCCCGCCGCCGCGCGTGGTGAAAGCCACGCCCATGCCGCAGTCGGCTTCCACGTACGACCAGTTCAGGCCCAGGCAATAGTCGCGCACTTCCACATCTTCCGGAATTCCCGCGATAAGCTGGTTGTACAGGTCCCACGCCGTGCCGGGCGCGTACGTCCCGGGGTACGCGATGGGCGAAGCGACGTCAAAGCTCATGGTCGACATGGCACGTCCTTTCATAGCGAAACGGTGCGGCGTGTCCCTTCAAGCCGCAATTCCCGTATTATTCTCATTAAGCACTAATGATACATCGAACGACGAAACGATGGCGTTTTCATGCTGTTCCTGCTGACCGGCGACGTGCAAATCGGGAAAACCAGATGGCTTGAGAAGCTGTGCGGCAACCTGGCGGCCGCGGGCGTTTGCGTTGCCGGCGTCATCGCGCCTGGTCAGTGGGTGCCGCGCGCCGAGGGGCAGCCCGGTGAAAGGCACGGGTTCGACGGCGAAGGACGCTTCGAGAAGCTCGGCATCGACAACGTGCTGCTGCCGCAAGGCGAACGCATCGTGTTCGCGCGCCGCCGCGACCTGGCGGAAGGCGACCAACCATTCGCGCAGGGTGAACAAGCGAAGGCCGCACAACTTGCCTGGGCCATCTCCGACGAGGCAATCGCCCAGGTCAACGACCATTTCGCCATGCTAGCAAAAATGGGACAAAGGGACTGTCCCTTTGTCCCATTCGCAACCAAGGAATCGAACAGGAAAACGTGCGGCGGCGGAAACCCAGCTGCCACAACGAAGCCAGAAAACCACCCACGCTCATCATTCACCTTCGGTACCGCAGGAAAAGAAAACATTGATGGGCATAGACCAATTTCGCGCAACGGCAATGTACCTGCCGATACGACAATGGGACAAAGGGACTGTCCCTTTGTCCCATTGTCGGGCGGCGGCGCGAACGGGAGGGCGACCACAGGCAGCGCTTCGGCGGATGGCGACAGCGCAGGCGACCATCCAACTGCAGGCGGGGCTCTAACGGGCGCAGTTTCCGCCAGCGAAAAGCTGGCGCCCGCAATCGCGCCCGGGTCGTTCCTAGTGGTCGATGAGCTAGGGCGGTTGGAGCTTTTGCGCGGATGCGGGCTTACGAACGCCGTGGCCCTGCTTGACGCCGGCCCCACGCCGACGTTCCCCCACGCGCTTGCCGTAGTGCGCGAAACGCTGCTTGACCAGGCCATCAGCCGCTTCGCCCCCGCCTGGGGAGAACCGCAGCCCATCGCACCGGGAGACGAAGCGCGCCAACTTATCCTCAATACGTTCGGGGCTCGCTAATCCATTAAGTCGCAAACCCGCTCGGCCCTATGAGATACGAGGAAGATCACCTCACTTAGATGGCACAAGGAGCCCGCCACGCAAGGTACGCACAAGTCGCGCCGAAAAGCTGGGCACGGTTGCCGTTTTGGCCCGATGTGGGAACAACCTGGCTTCCCGCATCGGGCCAAAACGGCGCCAGACGCCCAACGCGGGCTGTTTCCGCTCCCACTTCGCCGTTTTTCGGCGTCTCATCGCAGGGCCTTCCGATCGCTCGGCATGACAACCTTCCCACATCTGGCAAAAACCGCCTTCCCGGCCAAGCAC
>OLPG01000444.1_pt1 | contig 41105 bp, 28 predicted proteins | sample 1672311 | NCBI WGS metagenome assembly OLPG01 (sample SAMEA3136670, study PRJEB25190) | human gut metagenome | biome: human gut; feature: human-associated habitat; material: faeces | place: Austria | collected 2013 | reverse complement strand
ATTATTATTATCATAATTGGTCTATCTGGTTAGATTTTACAATTATATATAAAACGATTAAAGGCGTTGTTTATGGTAAAGGATCGTTATAGTTATTATATATTAAATTATAAGAAAAGGAGTTTTATACTATAAATCATACTTTTATATGAAGAATATTATAGTATATTAAAAAGTATATGAAGATAGCATTTTTAATTTTATGTCATAAAAATCCAAATCAAATAAATAAAATGATCAATACATTAGATGATGAGGATGTTTCTTTTTATTTACACATAGACAAAAAAAGTGGTATTTCAAATAAAATTATAAAGAAAGAAAACGTGTTTATTTTAGATGAAAGAAAATGCCTTGATATTAAATGGGGTCAGAATCAAATGATTCATGCTACAATTAATCTATTAAAAGAAGCATTTTATTCAAATATACAATATGATTACTTTTGGTTTATGAGTGGTCAAGATTTTCCAATAAAATCAATCGATTACATTAAAAAATACTTAGAAAAGCATAGGGGAGCTAATTATATTGATGTGATGGATAGGAATTATAAAATATATAAACGTTTTAAAAAAAGAAATGATTTAAAATATCCAACTTGTTTTGCAAATCAAACAATAACAATGACAATTTTGAAACATTTATACATTTTAATAACAGGGGGACCATACAAAACTTTATTTTTTAAAAGGAAAAATATAACAGGCTTGGAATATAACTTTGGAAGTTCATGGTGGACATTGACTCATTCAAGCGTGGAGTGGATGTTAGATTATTTAGAAAGGCATGAAGAAGTTTTAGACTTTTTTGATAATTCTATTTGCCCTGATGAGTCTTTGTTTCAAAGTTTGTTTATGAAAACACCTTATACGAATACTAGAGAGAATATAAAAGTTTATTTAGATTGGACTGGTGAAAACAGACATCCTAAGACTTTGACAATAAATGATTATGATACACTTATGAATAGTGATTTCCTAATAGCTAGAAAATTTGATGAAAAGATTGATGGAGAAATTATTAATAAATTAGAGAGTAAATTAAAAATGAAATAGTGTATTTCTTTAAGTTTTTTATAGAGATTGTGCTAATCTTAATGGATATGGAATACCAGCAATTTTTAGTGCATTGTAAATTAAATTGTTGATTGTTTGAAAATGTAGTATAGAGGTGTAAAATATTTTGAGTTTCGATAAAAATAAAAAACAGGCAAAAAGTATATTCACAACTTGCCTGTTTTTACTTATTTTATAAGGAAAATCAACCTCATAAATAGTATAATAAGTTTAGACCAATAAACAAAATACTGGAGGAATTTTCCATGAACAATTTTAACACAAATCTATATGAAACTAAAAGAGAAATTATAAACTATTCTAATAAAATAACTGAAGGATTAAAAAAGCCAACAGCTAAATTTATTATGGATATGTTATATGGTCTATCGAAGAATCAAAGTGTAATGCTTAGTGACATATCTAGAGCACTTGACGAAAATATAAAACTTAATTATACGATTGATCGTCTGTCTAAAAATCTTGAAAAAATAAATGATGAAGAATTAGAAATCATTAGAAATAATTACAATAGAGCTGTACTCAATGAGATTGATGAAGAACCACTCGTATTGCTTGATGATAGTGAAATCATAAAAAAATATGGAAAAAATTTGAGGACCTATGCAAGGTACGAGATGCAAGTTCTTTAAAAGATGATATCTATCCAGAATATCATGTTTGTGAAGCAACTGTAATTACAAAAAAGAGAAGCAACCTATATCTTTATACAGTCATATTTATTCAACGGAAAGTAAAGAATTCAAATCAATGAATGGAGAAACACTAAAGAGTATAGAATATATAAAATCAATCATAGAAAAGAAATGTACATTTGTATGTGACAGGGGATATGATGCCAATATATATTACGAATATTTTTTAAAAGAAGAATGCAATGATGATTTTATAATCAGATTAACAGAAAAAAGAAAGTTAATGTTTAAAGGAAAATCAAAAAAGGCATCAGAAATAGCTGTAAAAAGAAAAGGAAAAATAAAAATGAACATGTATTTTCCAAATTGGATGAGAAGCAAAAATTTTTTTGTAAGATGTTTAAAGATGGGATACATAAACATTGCACTACTTTTAGGAAATCTACTTGATAGAAAAAATACACTTAATGTTGATTTCTATTATGGAAGTCAATGGTGGATATTGAGCTATGAATGTGCTAAAGAAATATATGATATATTATTAAAAGGTGAATATATAGACTATTATAAAGGCTCTTTGGTTCCAGATGAATCCATATTTCAAACGATTTATATGAATAGTAGATTTAAAGACAAATACTATGATAAATTAACATATGTTAATTGGAAAGGACAAATTAATCACCCTAAAACTTTTACAATAGAGGATTGTGATGAATTAGAAAAAGTTAATTATTTAATGGCAAGAAAATTTGATGAGGATTTTGATGATAAAATTATAAATAAATTATATGATGAACTATAAGCAGTAAAAGATAAAGCCTATTATGCGAAAAATAAGTAAAAATACGATTAAAGTCAATAATTAAACAGAATGTAGGTTCGAAAACATATAGAGAAATAAGTGATAATTTTACTTAAAAAAAACGCATCCGCTAGATTTTGCACATTGATTTTTCAGCGGATATGTATTTTTTTGAGCAAGGGGTATTTAAATTTATACCAATTTCTTGCTCTTTTGAAAACACACCATTCAAACCCTGCAGTACAAATAATGTCTGTCATTTTTTGATAAGGCAAATATAGATTTTTTGTTGTTGGGATGACATTTGAGTAATATAGTTTATGCTTTGCGACATTGCCAATGGCAAAATCAAAGTAAGAAACAAGATTGTTAATTGTATAAAGTCGTGATAAAGTTGTCGTAGAAGATGGCATCATGTTGAAAGGTAGTTGTGATAGATAAAAATATATGTAGAATAGGAGGTAATATTTTAAGAATTACTAGTTATAAAGATGAATATTATACTGAAGGTTCGAAACTTGCAAATAATTTGTTATCTTATTGAAGATTAAAAATACTTTTTGGTATATATTTTTGTTATTTTAATATTGGCAATGACTTCTAGCTTAATAAATTCATTAAGTGACAAGGTACATTGCTAAAGAATGATAAAAAAATCACTATACCATAGTGTTTAATTTTGTTAATATTTATTTATAATATTTAATTGTTAAAGAAAGTGTGTTAATATTTATTGAATTAGAGGTAATAATGTCGTACTATTACCAATTGGATTTCCAAAGATTGTGAAGGAATATTCTTTTGCTTCTTTTGCATTAATAGCAATTTATTATTTAACAAAAAAAGATGTTATAAATGAAATAAAATCTATGTAAATTACAAATTTATTTGCACTATTTGTAATTTATTAAATTTTGTTGTATAAAGAAAGGATGAAAAAATATTATGAATAATAAACAAGTTGATATATTATTGGCGGTATATAATCCAAATGAAGAATATTTGATAAAACAATTAATTTCTTTAAATAATCAAACATATCCTAATTTAAAACTATATATATTTGATGATTGTATAAGAAAAAGGTGTAATTTAGATTTATTTGAAAAATATATCACAAATTTTTCCTATGAGGTTTTGCCATATTGTGAAGAAAATTTAAATTACATGGGGGCTTTTGAAAAATTGGTGCAAAGATCAGATGGTGAATATATTGCTTTTTGTGATCAAGATGATATATGGATGGATGATAAAGTTGAAAAGTGTGTCGCATATATGAATGAAAAGAATATCGACTTAGTTGTTACGGATAAACAAATAATTGATGAAAATGACAACGTCACTTGCAGTAGCGTTAGAAAACATAGCAATAAAAACTATGATAATTGGAATACTTACGATGATATAACTAAATATAATATCTTTGTTACTTATGCAGTAGGAATGAGTATTATAATGAAAGCTAGCTTTGCAAAAAAGTCTTTACCATTTTCAAAATACACAGGTCATGATAAATGGGTATTGGCGTGTACTTCTACAGAAGGAAAAGTAGGGTATTTAAATTTACCTTTAGTTCAATATAGAAGACATGGGAAAAATGTTAGTGGTGTATTAGTTGGAATAGAGACAAAGGAAGATTATATCAATCAGAGAATAATGCCTGATTTAAAAATGATTGAAGATTTTAAACAAAAATATCCTAATCACAAAGATTTAAATGAAATTGAGAAATTTGCTAATGCTAGAAGAACAGGTAATATAAAAACCTTATTTAAATTGAGATATCTTGCACCTGACATTGCAAAATTTGATATTGTGACAGCTCTTTTACCCAAAAAGTTATTTTCATTTATGGTAAAAATTGCCCAAAAAATAAGTTAAAAGGATGAAAGAAACAGATATTGGAAAATGAAGAAATATTTGCTAGTATTATTGTAATGTGTTTTAAGAATGAAGAGTTACTTGAAAATATTGTTTGTTTAGTTTTGAATCAACTGTTCAAATCTTATGAATTATTATAAGTGATGATTGTATATCAAATTTAAATAGATTATTTTTTGGGACTGTTTCAAATAATTAGAACAAAAATAAATAGATCATACAATCTATTATAAAAAATAGAGGCTCATTGATTATAGAATTAAAAAATTTAATAGTATTTTTTCAAATATTGAGTATTTTGATGTGATAATAATGTTAATATATAATAGTATAAGAAAAATGGATAAAGAGGTGGAAAAATGCAAGTAATAAAATATATGTTTCAACCACATGGTGATGATAGAGGACAACTTGTTGCTCTAGAAGAATTTAAAGATATACCTTTTAAAATTAAGCGAGTGTACTATATGTATGATACAGGAGAAGGAGTCCGTAGAGGATATCATGCACATAAAAACTTAGAACAAATTTTAATTTGTATACATGGAACTTGTAAAATATTATTAGATAATGGTAAGGAAAAAAAAGTTGTACCATTAGAAAAACCATATGAAGGATTGTATGTGGCTAATAATATGTGGAGAGAAATGTTTGATTTTTCTCCTGATGCAGTATTGCTAGTATTGGCTTCAGAAGCATATGATGAAAGTGATTATATTAGAAACTATGATGATTTTTTAGAATTTATTAAGGAGAGTGAATAGAATGAAAATACCTTTTGCAACATTTAAACCAATGCATGATGAAATAAGAAAAGATTTAGATCAAGCATATAATAAAGTAATTGATAGTAATTATTTTATCCAAGGAAAAGAATGCGAATTATTTGAAAAAGAGTTTGCAGATTATTGTAATGCTAAATATTGTGTAGGTGTAGCAACTGGATTAGATGCATTATATTTAATTTTAAGAGCGATGAATATAGGTAATGGAGATGAAGTAATCGTTCCATCAAATACATATATTGCAACAGCTTTAGCTGTTTCATATTGTGGAGCAACACCTATATTTGTAGAACCAGAATTAGAAACTTATAATATTAATCCAGCTTTAATAGAAGAAAAAATAACAGATCAAACAAAAGCAATTATAGCTGTTCACTTACAAGGAAGACCTGCAGATATGGATGCAGTTAATGAAATTGCTAAAAAACACAATTTATATGTTATTGAAGATGCAGCTCAAGCACATGGAACAGAATATAAAGGTCAAAAAGTAGGTACTTTATCAGATGCAGCTGGGTTTAGTTTTTATCCAGGTAAGAACCTAGGCGCTTTAGGTGATGGAGGAGCAGTTGTTACAAACAATAAAGAAATTGCTGATAAAGTTAGAGCTTTAGGTAATTATGGTTCAGATTACAAATATCATCATATTTATAAAGGAACTAATAGTCGTTTAGATGAAATTCAATCAGCATTTTTACGTTGTAAATTACCACATTTAGATAAATGGAATGAATATAGAAGAAATGTAGCAAATAAATATTTTGAAGGAATAAAAAATCCATTAATTAAATTACCATTAAAAGATAGTGAAGATTATAGACATATTTATCATGTATTTGTCATTAGATGTGCTAAAAGAGATGAATTAGAAAAATATTTAAATGAAAACGGGATTGGGACTGTAAAACACTATCCTATACCAATGCATTTACAAGAAGCATATAAAGATTTAAATATCAAAGAAGGAAGTTTACCAATTGCAGAAGAAATTAGTAAAACTGTTTTAAGTATTCCAATGTACTATGGAATGACAGATGAAGAAGTGAATTATGTTATTGATAAACTAAATGCGTTTAAATAATGAGAGGATAATTATGATTACATTAAGAAAACTTCAATTAAAAGATGTTCCATTAATGCTAGAATGGATGCATGATGAAGAAGCAAAACATATTTTTCAAAATAATTTTGCTGAAATAGATGATGTTGCAGCAAAAAAGTTCGTAGAAGATTCTTTTAGAGAAGATCAGCAACATTTTGCAATTGTTGATGATCAAGATGATGAATATTTAGGTACAATTTCTCTAAAAAATATTGATTTAAAAAATAAAAATGCTGAATATGCAATTAGCACAAGAAAAAAAGCAAGAGGAACAGGTGCCAATCAAAAAGCAACGGAATCATTATTAAAATATGGTTTTGATAAGTTACAATTGCATAGAATTTATTTAAATGTATTATCATCTAATAAAAGAGCAATTTCTTTTTATAAAAAATGCGGATTTATTTATGAAGGAAAATTTAAAGATCATTTATTTATTGATGATAGATATCAAGATTTAGAATGGTATGCTATATGTAAAAAATAAGAGTATGATATGTATGAAAAAGTTGATTCATAATGTCTACGCATATCTAAAAGAAGAAAATATATAATAAAGTATTGAAATTATTAAAAAATTAAGATTGTTCAAATATTATATTGTATGTTTATGATGATTGTGTAATTGAAAAATAAGTATAGATATCATAAAAATATATTACTCATATTGATTTGTGCAGGTATTGAAGGAGATTTTTTGTTAGCTTATTAAAGAAAATAGCATAAAAATACACAAGCAGTGAAATAAAAATAAGGGATTATTTGCTTTCACTGCTTTCTTTATATATAATTGCTTTGAAAAAAGGAGAGTTTAAATGGTTAAATCAATAATATCGAAATATAAAAATGTTCCTGTTGAAGTGAAAGCTTCTATTTATTATACAATTTGTAGTATTGTACAAAAGTGTATTGTTTTAATAACGTTACCCATTTTTACAAGATTAATGACAACTCAGCAATATGGGCAATATAGTATCTATCAATCATGGATGAATATCGTAGCTATTTTTGCTACTTTGAACTTACAATATGGGTCATTTGATACAGCTATGATTAAATTTGAAAATGATCGAGATAGATACATATCTTCTATCCAAGGGATTGTTTCAGTTTTAACATTAATAACTTTAATTATATACATCATAGCTCCAGTATTTTGGAATGATTTATTGGAATTACCATCAATACTTGTTCTTGCAATGATTGTTGAAATATTGATGAGTACAGTCTTAACTTTTTGGACAAATAAACAACGTTTTATGTATAAATATAAACCAATGATTATTGTAACTCTTATCATATCAGTCGCATCTCCTTTAATAGGGTTGGTTGGTGTACTTTTATTTGAAGAAAAGGGAATAGCACGTATTTTAGGAAATACTGCAGTATATCTATGTATTGGTTTAATTATATACATTTATCAATTATATAAAGGGAAGGCTTTATATGATAAAAAATATTGGACATATGCTTTAAAATTTAATATACCTCTTATACCATATTATTTATCACAAATGATATTTAATCAATCTGATCGAATAATGATTAGTAGAATGTCTGGCCAAACAAATGCAGCATTATATAGTGTTGCTTATCAATTCGCGGTTGTCTTAGTTTTTGTTATTAACTCTATCAATAGTTCATTTGTTCCTTGGACATACAGAAGTATTAAAGATAAAAAATATAATATGATAAAAAAAGTAACAAATATTATTATAATATTTATTGCTACAATGTTGATTGTACTTATTTTATTTGGCCCTGAAGCTATTGCTATCTTAGGGGGAAGTAAATATAAAGATGCTATTTGGGTCGTTCCTCCAGTAGCAGGAAGTTTATTATTCTTATTTTTATCACAATTATGTATAAATGTAATGTTCTATTTTGAAGAAAATAGTTATCTTGTTAAAGGATCTATATTAAGTGCTGTTTTAAATATTGTTTTGAATTTCTTACTTATTCCTATTTTTGGATACGTTGTAGCTGGGTATACAACTTTATTTTCCTATATTGTTTTTTGGTTGAGTAATCTATATTATATGAATAAATCATGTAAAGATAAAATAGAAGATTATAAATATGATACATTGTTTGATTGGAAAAAAATATTTATTATTGCTACTGCTTTCACGATTTTAATTATTTTATTGACATTTACATATTATACAATTTGGTTAAGAATTATATTTGTAGGTATAATAGGAATTATTGCTTTATTAAATAGAAATAAAATAATAGAATATTTTAAATTAATAAAAGGATAAGATGAATATGGATAAGACAAAGTTAACGTATAAAGTTGCTAGAAAAATATATGATTCATACCGCTTTTTAGTAGCTGATTTTAAAATAAAAAATTTAAAAAAAGTAACAAACACTAAAAAAAAGATAGTATTTATTTCACAAATGTCTAATTTGTGGATCAATGTAGATGATTTATATAATCAATTATCTAATGATGATCAGTTTGAAACATATGTTTTAATGATTCCAGAGTTTGATTATTCAAAAAAAGAATTTGATATCCAAACAATGAATACAAAGATTTATGATTTTCATAAAAATCATAATCATCAAAATACAATTAAAGCTTTTGATCAAGGAAAATGGTTTGATTTAAAAAATATTAATCCAGACTATGTTTTTTATGAAAGGCCTTATAGTTCTTACTTACCAATGGAATATAAAATATCTACAGTTTCAAAATATGCAAAAACATGTTATTTACCTTATGGATATGAAATGATGAACTATATTTTTGATACTTCACTTAATGTGGATTTCTTTAGATATTTGCATATCTTTTTTGCGGATAGTTATGTTACAGAATCTTTTAATAAAAAAAGAGCACCTTTATCTCATCGATTAGGATTAAGAAAAACGATATTAACAGGACATCCTATATTTAATGCTTTTAATAAAGCACAAAGTGAAGATAATCTATTTTGGGATAATGATGATCAACATTTCAAGATTATATGGGCTCCTAGATGGACAATAGATACGCAATTAGGAGGAAGTAATTTTTTAACTTATAAAGATAACATAGTTGATTATGTTGAAAAAGATAAGAAAAGAAGTCTTGTTTTTAGACCTCATCCACTTACATTTAAAAATTTTATATCTTTAGGTCTGATTACATCCGATGAAGTAGATGAATATTTAAGTAAGTTCCAAAATAATGAACAGTTATATTATGATCAAACATCAGAATATTTTACAACATTTTGGCATTCAGATGTTTTTGTAGGAGATATTTCATCAATTATACCTTGTTATTTTTTAACGGGTAAACCTATTATTTATTGTCATACTGATGCTGTGGATGATAATGATATTATGAAAAAAATATTTAGTGTATCTTATAATGCTTATAGTTTTGAAGATGTAGAAAAAATTCTTTTAGACTTACAAAATGGAATAGATCCATTAAAAGAAAAAAGATTAAAATTAAAAGATGAATTATTTGAAGATAAATATGTAAAATATGTAACTCAAAATATAATTAAAGTTTTAAAAGATAATTAAGAAAGGAAAAATATATGAATATAGAAGCAACAATCATTGTAATGGTCTATAAAAATTTAGATCAAGTAAGACAAACATTAGATTCTATAAAAAAGCAAACATATTCAAATTATGAAGTTATTGTAAGTGATGATGGTTCACCTAATTATACGCAAGAAGACTTTGATAAAATCACTGAACAGTATAAAAATGAATTTACGTACTTTAAACTTATAAATAACGGAATTAATAGAGGAACTGTCAAACATTTTAATAGTTTGATTAAACAGGCAAAAGGAACAATCATTTGTCCTTTATCAAGTGGAGATCAATTTTATAATGAAAATTCTCTACAAGAAATTATGAATGCTTTTGATCAAGAAGATAAACTTATATATACTTCGAAAAGAATGATCAAAAAAGAAAATAGTATAGAATATTATCCAAGTTTATATCAGGTTTCTTTATTAGATCAATCAAATCATTTTTTTGAATATATTATGAAATACGGTAATTTTGTATCGGGGGCTTCTACTTATTATAAAAAAGAAATTTTTGATAAATATGGATTGTTTGATGAAAAATATAAGTTATTAGAAGATTATCCATTCTATGTTAATCTTGCATTTAATAACGAAAAAATTGGATATATTGATTATCCAACAATTCAATATGAATTAGGAGGTATTTCTACAGCAAGTAATAGAAATCCTTTATTAGATCAAGATTATGTAACTTTATTTAAAGATGTTTTATCTCAAAAAGATATACATTTATCACATATGACAAAAAGAGCTTTGAAATATAGAATAGACAAGATTACAAAAAAATATAATTCTTTTTTAGTTCAACTATTGTATATAGATGTTGTTATAATGCTTTGTTTAAATAAAGCAGGAATTATTAAGGGGTAAATGGGGGAAATTATGAGTAAATTAAAAAAACAATTTATATCTAATATACCATATTATGTATTATTCTTTATTTTATTATTTATACATATTCAATTGAATGTAAGTACAGGTGATGATGTAAATTTTGCAATTCGAGCAAAATCAATGACTTTTACAGATTTTAATATATATAAATACTATAATTGGTCTTCTAGGCAATTGATAGAAAGTGTACTTTATTTTATTTCAGTTCATAGTCATGTTTGGATGCTTTTAAACTCATTAGTTATTACAATTATAGCTAAATTAATAGAAGCAATATTTTGTAATCATACAATAAAAATGAAAATACTTTGTTGTATTGGAACACTTATCTATCCCTTGATTGATATGTCTTCTGCTGGTTGGATGGCCACAACAATTAATTATTATTGGCCATTAGGCGCTCTTTTAATAAATTTATATTATTTAAAAAAAGCAAATAATCTTATTAAATTGAAATGGTATGAATATATTATTAGTTCTATAGCCTTATTATTTGCCGCAAATCAAGAACAAGGTTTTGCAATTTTGTTAGGAACTTATTTCTTCTATATAATTTACTGCTTTATCAATAAAAGGAAAATTAGTTTTTTTGTAATTTTAAATATTGTTTTAATCATTGCATCAGGAATATATATCTTTACATGTCCTGGAAATTGGGTGAGAAAGAAACAAGAAGTTAAAAATTGGTTCCCAGATTTTGGAACATTATCCTTTTTTAGAAAAATTGAAATAGGAATTTCTTCAACTGTTTATCCTATTTTATTTAAAAATAATGTACCAATGTTATTTTTATCATCAACACTTTTAATAATTATTAATACTTTTAAAAATAGTTTAGTGAAATCAAGTACAATGATTATTTTTGTAATGACATTAGTTTTTGGCGTTTTAGGAAAATATTTAGTAGACTTATATCCAAATATTTCTTTTCTATATTCTATATTAGGAAAATACGGTATTTTAAGTTTAAGTAATTTAAAATCATTTGTTCCATATATTATGTTTTTAATAGAATTTATTGCATTATTAATCATCATATTATTTTTAATTAAAGATAATAGAAAAAATATAGATATTTTTATTATCTTATTAATTGGCTTTGGATCAAGATTTATGCTTTGCTTTTCGCCAACTGTTTGGGTTTCAGGAAATAGAACCGCTCTATTTTTCTATTTTTCAATGATTATAGCAAGCTGTTTATTAATTTCTAGATATCATCATAGAATAAAAAATTTAGATTATTTTATGGCTATATTTGGAGTTTTTGCTTTTTGTAATATTATTAATTGTTTAGTTTAATAAAGCTAGAAGTAATTTGAGAATATCAAATTATTTCTAGCTTTTATTTATTAGTTATATTGTTTAGAGTTTTTTTTGATGATAAAATGAATACAAGGGAGGTTTGAGCAATGAAAGGTTATTTGAAGAAAGGAATAGCATGTTTCATTTTTCTATTTTCAATTTCAATGAGTCTATCATTTGTTTCGGCATTAGAGGGAAATGGTGAAGTAAAGATGAATGATGTTGTTGAAGTAAAAAATGGACTTTATAAAGAAAACGGGAAAGTTTATTTTTATGAAAATGATGTAGCAATTACAGGTATTGTTAATGATAATGGAACTTTTTACTATGTAAATGCAGATGGAAATGTTAAAACAGGATGGGTAAATGATCAAAATCACTGGTATTTTGTAAATAATGATGCTACCTGTAAACAAGGATGGTATAAATATTACGGTAAATGGTATTATCTAGATGCTAATGATGAAACATATCCATCATCAGCAATAACAAATCAAGTAAAGGAAATTGATGGAATAAAATATCATTTTGATGAAAATGGTGCTATTAAAACAGGCTGGATAAATGATGATGCTCATTGGTATTTCTATGATGGAAATGCAAGTTTAGTAAGTGGATGGTATAAATACTATGGTAAATGGTATTATTTAGATGCTAATGATGAAGCAAATCCGTATGCTGCCATTACTAATCAAGTAAGAGAAATCAATGGTGTTAAATATACTTTTGATGAAAATGGTGCTATTAAAACAGGCTGGATGTTAGATGGTAATGATTGGCATTACTATGATCAAAATGGAAATAAATGCACAGGTTGGGTTTATGTTAAAAATCAATGGTATTTATTAAACGATGCAGGTGTCATGCAAACCGGATGGCAAAGAGTTTCTGGTAAATGGTATTATTTAGATGAATCAGGTCAAGGGTATATGTACACGGGTTGGCTTGATTTGAATGGTCAATGGTATTACCTAAATGCGTATGGTAGTATGTTAACAGGCTGGATAAATGTTAAAGGAACTTGGTATTATATGGATGCAAGTGGGGTAATGTGCACAGGTTGGAAGCAAATTGCTGGAACTTGGTATTATTTACATTCAGGTGGAAATATGGCTATTGGATGGTTAAAAGATAATAATCAATGGTATTACTTAGATTCATCTGGAGCAATGTTACATGATACGTATTTTGAAGCATTTTATTTTACTTCTAGTGGTGCTTTAAGAAGCGATAGTGTTTATGATTCAATGACAAGTAGAGCAAGCGGATATAGTAGTGCTACTAATTATTTGATTTTAGTTGATACAGCTAATTGTCGAGTAGCTATTTATCAAGGTTCTGTAAATAATTGGAACAATATTCATTATTATAGTTGTGCCCCAGGTAAAGCTTCAACACCTACAGTTAAAGGTGAATTTACAGTTGGAATAAGAGGATATTATTTTGACTCAGGATCATCTAGATGTTTCTGGTATACACAATTTAAAGGAAACTATTTATTCCATAGTACTCTTTATAATAAAAATGGTACAATTCAAGATAATAGAACAGGAATTCCATTATCACATGGTTGTGTAAGACTTGAAATACAATATGCTAAATGGATTTATGATAATATTCCTTCAGGAACAAAAGTAGTAGTATATTAATGTGAATTTGATGAGGATACTTAGAGTATCCTCGTTTTTTTTATATATTCTTGAAAAGAAACGGCTTACATGGTTAAATGAATATAAGGAGGGAAATCATGAAAAAGAAATTATTTATTGTATCACTTGTTCTTTCAATGTGTTTTTCTATGTTAAGTATAGTCAATGTACAAGCAAAAGAAACAATTAGAGAAGATCATTATGTAAATCCTATTTATAAAGATGTAAAAAGTAGTGTTGTTCATCATGATATTCAAACATATAGTTTAGAAGATGTTGAATATACAAGTGATCAAGAAAAACTTGTAAAGATATTTAGAGAAAAATTAATTAATAGAGAAAGTAATATTGTTCTTTATTATCATTGTGATGAAGAAATTACACAAGAATTTTTTTCTAATTTAGTACATCAGTTGTTCCAAAAGGCCATCAAACATACTGGTAATGGAAAAGAAGGAGACTATCTTAAATGGCACTGTCAAGGGTGGACAGTAAAAGCATCCATATCTGGAAATTCTAATGAGGGATATGGTTTAAATATTTTTTATGATGTATCTTATTTATCTAGTTTAGAACAGGAAGAAAAAGTAGATGAAGAAGTCTCTAATTTATTGAAGTCATTAGATTTATCAAATAAGACAGACTATCAAAAAGTAAAAGCAATCTATGATTATATATGTTCAAATGTTACATATGATCATGATAACTTAAATGATGAATCCTATTCATTAAAATATACAGCTTATGCAGCTTTGGTCAATAAAACAGCAGTATGCCAAGGATATGCATCGTTATTTTATCGCTTAGCATTAGATGCAGGTGTAGATACAAGAGTTATTTCAGGTGAAGCAGGGGGACCACATGCTTGGAATATCGTTAAATTAAATGGTAAATATTATAATCTTGATAGTACATGGGATGCAGGAAGAAGTACATATGCTTATTTCTTAAAAAATACAAATGATTTTGATGATCATGTAAGGGATAATGACTATCAATCAAATGAGTTTATTGAAGAATATCCAATGTGGGATAAATCTTATACAGAAATTGATTGTAATAAATATGGTCATAATTATAGTGAACCTATATATAAGTGGTCTGTAGATAATATGACAGTAACCGCAAAAAGAATTTGTTTAAATAATGATTCACATGTAGAAGAAGAAACCGTTACAGCTCAAAAAATTGTTAAAGACCCAACATGTACAGAAAATGGAATAATTACTTATATAGCTAATTTCAAAAATAATGCATTTAAGCCACAAACAAAAATAGTAGATGACAAAAAAGCAACAGGGCATAAAGTAGTTGTTGATCAAGGTAAAAAAGCAACATGTACAGAAGATGGATTAACAGAAGGAAAACATTGTTCTGTATGTAACGAAGTCATCAAAAAACAAGAAGTGATTCCAGCAACAGGGCATAAAGTAGTTGTTGATCAAGCTAAGGAAGCGACATGTGCAGAAAATGGACTTACAGAAGGAAGTCATTGTTCAGTATGTAACGAAGTTATCAAAAAACAAGAAGTAATACCATCAACAGGACATAAAGAAGTTCTTGATTCGGCAAAAGAAGCAACATGTACAAATACAGGTTTAACAGAAGGAATACATTGTTCAATATGTAATAAGATTATTAAAAAACAAGAAATCATTCCAGCTTTAGGACATGATTTTAAAGATGGAGTATGTACAAGATGTCATAATCAATTAAAAGGACAATGGAAACAATCAGGAAATAAATGGTGGTATCAATATGAAGATGGAACATATCCAAAAAATGAATTCATTGCAATAGATAATAAACTCTATAGATTTGATCAATATGGATATATGCAAACAGGATGGTTCAAAGTCAATAATGAAGATTACTATGCATCAACAAGTGGAGAAATCAAAGCCCAATGGGTAGGATCAGGAAATACTTGGTACTATGTAGACGCTGATGGAAAAATGGTAACAGGATATCAAACAATTGCAGGAGCAAAATACTACTTTGCAGAAAGCGGATTAATGCAAACAGGATGGTTCAAAATCAATGGAGCAGATTACTATGCAACATCTAGTGGAGCTATCAATGCACAATGGGTAGGATCAGGAAATACTTGGTACTATGTAGATGCAGATGGAAAAATGGTAACAGGATTCCAAACAATTGCAGGAGCTAAATACTACTTTGCAGAAAGCGGACTAATGCAAACAGAATGGTTTAAAATCAATGGTGAATATTACTATGCAGCTTCAAGTGGCGTAATTAGTGCCCAATGGGTAAAATCAGGAAATAACTGGTATTATGTTGACGCTAATGGAAAGATGGTTACAGGAGATTATAAAATCAATACAGTAGTTTATCGTTTTGATGCTAATGGTGTTTTGCTAGGATAATTTAATTCATTACAATTTAGTAGAAAGCAGCTCAGAAATATTTATTATATTATTTTTGAGCTGTTATATTTATAATTCAAGATATGAATGATTTATTGTTGTAAAGGTTAATTTAATATATACTTATTATGTATATATTTAATAGAAAGGAAATTTTTATACAAAAAGATTTGTGTAAAAAAGTAGTAGAAATTTAAATGGTAGAAACAAGTGTTATTATGGCAACTTATAAAGAAAGCATAGAATGTTTAAAACAGTCCATAGAATCAATTATTAATCAAACATATAATGATTTTGAATTTATTATTATTTTAGATAATCCAGATAATAAAGAACATATAGCATTTATAAATGATTATGTATGTAAGGATGAACGTATTAAATTCTATATAAATGATAAAAATATGGGGCTAACAAATACTTTAAATAGAGGACTTGAACTTGCTGAAGGAAAATATATTTGTAGAATGGATGCAGATGATATTTCTGAATTATATAGAATGGAACATCAAAAGAAGTATTTAGAAGAAAATGATTTTGATTTAATAGGTGGAATTTCACAAATGATCGATGAGGATGGAAATACTATTTATTCAATAAAAAAAGTTCCAACTAATTTTAAAAAGATAAAAAAATGTATTAAATATAATCAAGTTATTTCTCATCCAACATGGTTTGGTAAAAAAGAAGTATTTGATAAGTTAAATGGCTATAGAAATATGCCACTTTGTGAAGACTATGACTTTACATTAAGAGCAATACTTCAAGGATTTAAAATTTCTAATGTGAATGAATGTGTTTTAAAATATAGAATGACAAAGGATAGTATATCAAGATCAAATTTATTTGAACAATATTTATTTGCTAGATACATTACTAAACAATATAGTGAAGGAAAAGTAAGTGAAGTAGAAGAAGCTAAGGCGTATGTAAAGAAGAATTTAAGTGATAAAAATGCAAAGCATTATTTAAAAGGAAATGAGAGATTTAATAATGCATTAAATAACTTAGAAGAGAAACAATATATTCAATTTATAGCAAATGGTATTGCATTACTTTTTACTTCTAAATATTATCTTGATAAAATATTTAGATTTGTAATGGTTTATTTAAACTCATAATATATTAGTAGAATATTGATTAAAAAATTGGGTAGTAATACAAAAAAGTATTACTACTTTTTTGTATTTGAGTAGATAAAAGGGTTGTTTGGTTTGAAAATATATAAACGAATATTTATGTGTAATATACTGTAGATAGGGAGGAAAGAACATAAGAAAAGTATTTTTAAAAGTAATGTGTATTACTATGTTATCTCTAGTTATGTCAATAACTATGTTATCATCAGTAAGCGCAAAAGAAGCGAGTATTGAATATCAGGGAGTATGGACTGATTATGCAGCTAAGGAATATGCTGCTGGTGATGGAACAAAGGAATCTCCATATTTAATTAAAGATGCTTCTGAATTAGCTTTATTAGCAAAAAATGTTAATGAAAAGGAAGAAAAAGATAAATATTATGAATTAATTTCTGATATTGATTTATCTGGACATTTTTGGAATCCAATTGGGGATGTAAAAAGAAAGCTAAATGTTTTTTATGATGGAAATTATTTCTATGGCGTATTTGAAGGAAATAATCATACCATTAAAAATCTAAACATTATACAGAATAATCCTAATGATGATAATTACTATTATGGATTATTTGTGTGGAATTCTGGAACAATTCAGAATTTAAATATAATAAACGCTAATATTGATTGTGATAGAGTTTCATATATTGGTGGAATTGCTAGTGTAAATGAAGGAAATATTAATCATGTTCGTTTGATGGCTCTGTTAGTGTAAGTAATGATGTAGGAGATATTGCTGGAATAGTAGGAAGACAAGTGAATGGCGGAACAGTAAATCATTGCAAAAATAAAGCACAGATAAAGGCAACAACTCAAGATTGTGATTATCTTGGAGGTATTTTAGGATTTAATGAAGACGGATATATTAAAGACTGTGTAAATGAAGGAGAGATTATTGGAAATAATCAAATTGGAGGAATTGCCGGAGAAAATGATGGATTTGATGGACATGGCTATATAGAACGATGTATAAATTTAGGTAACATTAAGGGAAACGAGATTGTTGGAGGAATTACTGGAGAAAATCATAGAACAGCATCTATAATAAATTGTGAAAATATAGGACATATAACAGGAAATGAGTATGCTGGAGGAATTTCAGGTGCTGCTGGCGTATTAGAAAAAGACAAAAAAGAAATAAGATATTGTATTAATATAGGAAAAATAGAATGTGATTCATATGGAAATGCAATTGTAGGAGCACTATATGCAGCATCTAGTGGTGTAATTACAGCTCAATGGGTAAAATCAGGAAATAACTGGTATTATGTAGACGTTGAAGGTAAGATGGTCACAGGAGATTATGAAATTAATGGAGTAGTTAATCATTTTAATGCTAATGGTGTTTGGATCAATTAAAAATTTAACCAGAAGACAGAGAATATCTGCTTCTGGTTTTCTATTTTTTATAGATTATAACTAGTTTATTTTTTTGTATTTGTTATAATGTCAATTGTAAGACAAGAGGGGGATTGTATGAAAAAAGGTAAATTATTAAATATTGCTTTATCAATAGCGTTTATTAATATTTTATTTGTATGTTTTTCGATTATAAATGTTAATGCGGAAGAAGATACAGATACATTAAATACAAATGATGGGTCGACTGTAATGGAATCTGGTTGGACGAATAAAGAGAATCAATGGTATTATTATGATCATGGTGAAAAGAAAACAGGATGGTTACATACGGATTATTGGTACTATTTAGATCAAGATGGAAAAATGGTGACAGGGTTAGCTTCTGTAGGAAATCAACAATATTACTTTAATCAATCAGGGGCCATGCAAACAGGATGGATCCAAGCAGATGGAACATACTATTATGCAAATAATAGTGGATATATTCAAAAAGGTTGGTTGCATAAAGGGCCTTGGTATTATTTAGACCAAGATGGAAAAATGGTCAGAGGGTTAGCTTCTGTAGGAAATCAACAATATTATTTTGACCAATCAGGAGCTATGCAAACAGGATGGATCCAAGCAGATGGAACATATTACTATGCAAATAATAGTGGCTATATTCAAAAAGGATGGCTACATAAAGGATCATGGTATTATTTGGATCAAGATGGAAAAATGGTTGTAGGTGATTATTATATCAATGATCAATATTACTATTTTAATTCTAATGGAGATTTGCAATTAGGTTGGTATTATAGAGATAATCAATACTATTATCTTGATTCTAATGCGGTTCTTGTTAAAGGATGGAATAAGATCACTAACAAATGGTATTATTTTAATGATCAAGGAATTATGCAAACGGGTTGGCAATTGATTAATAATCAATGGTTCTATTTAAATGCTTCTGGTGATATGCAAACAGGATGGTTAAAATCAGGTAATAAATGGTATTATTTAAATAAGAGTGGTGTCATGGTTACTGGTTGGGCACAAATTGGATGGAAATGGTATTATTTTAATGAAGATGGTGCAGCTGTTAAAGATGATATAGTTATCGATGGTAAAACATATACATTTAGAGATGATTATTCATGGATTTCAAATTGTACGAGAAAAGAGTTTGTAGAAAGAGCTAAAAGATATTTGGGATGTAATGAAAAAGATGGATCATTTAAGAAAATTATTGATTCTTATAATAAACTAGATCCATTACCTAGAGGTTATAAAGTAAAATATACAGATTCTTGGTGTATGACTTTTGTTTCAGCTATGGTGAGAGAATGTAATTTACTTGACATTATCCCAGTTGAATGTTCATGTGGTAAAGCAGTTGAAAAAGCTCAAGCAATGGGAATTTGGCAAGAAAATGATGCTTATGTTCCTCAAATTGGTGATATTATTATGTATGATTGGGATGATAATGGAAATGGTGATAATACAGGATGGCCTGATCATGTAGGTATTGTTGCTGAAGTGAATGGAAATACTTTTAAAGTTATTGAAGGAAATAAAAATGATGCTGTTGAATATAGAACAATGACTGTAAATGGTAAATTTATAAGAGGATATATTACACCTAAGTTTTTATCATAGAAGAAGTAGAAATACTTCTTTTTTTCTTTACTTATAGAAAACATATGCTATAATGTTCATATAAATTAATAGGGAGAAAAAAATGAACACTTTTACATATTTAGACTTTGAACTTATAAAACTGCTTTATAAAGAAAATAATCTTTCACAAAGAATGATTTCTAAAAGATTAAATTGTTCTTTAGGTAAAGTAAATGAAACACTAAAAAAACTTAAAGAATTAAATTATCTTAATGAGGATAATTCACTCACAAATTTAGGAATGAATTTAATAAAGAAAGATAAGTCTGCTATTATTTTAGCTGCAGGACAAGGAATTCGAATGATTCCTATTAATAACAATGTTCCTAAAGCCATGCTTGAAATAAATGGAGAAATACTTATTGAACGTATTATTAGACAGCTATTAGAAGCCAATATTCATGATATAACAATAGTTGTTGGTTTTATGAAAGAAGAATTTGATTATCTTATTGATCAATATCATGTAAAGTTAGTTGTTAATAGAGAATATCAAGAAAAGAACAACTTACATAGTTTAAATATTGTAAAAGATAAAATAAATAATACTTATATTATTCCTGGTGATCTTTATTTCTATGAAAATCCGTTTTTAGATAATGAAATTCAATCATGGTATATGCTTGAAAATAGAATAAGTAAACATAGTAATGTTACATGTAATACTAAAAATGAAATTATTAAAACAAAAAAAGATGGTTTAAAACTGATTGGTTTATCATTTATAAATAATCAAGATGCTTCATATTTAAAAGAACATTTAGAACATTTAGATGATGGAATGCATGATTCATTATTTTGGGAAGAAGCTTTGTATCAAAAAAATAAGATGTTTATTTATGGGAAAATCGTTGATACAAATTATGTTGATGAAATCAATACTTATGAAGAATTAAGAAATGTAGATGATCATTCAACACACTTAAATAATGAGACATTATCTTTAATTGCTGATGTTTTTAAAATCAATGTTGAACAAATAAAAAATATTAAAAGTTTAAAAAAAGGAATGACTAATCGTTCATTTTTATTTGAAATCAATCAAGATAAATATATTATGAGAATTCCTGGGGAAGGAACAGATCAACTTATTAATCGAAAAGAAGAATATGAAGTTTATCAAGTAATAAAAGATTTAAATATCAGTGATGAAGTTATTTATATGAATCCTCAAAATGGTTATAAGATTACAAAGTATTTAAATGATACACGTGTATGTAATCAAGATGATCAAGAAGATCTAAGAAAGTGTATGCAATTATTGAAATATTTTCATCAACAAGATTTAAAGGTTGATCATGAATTTAATGTTTTTGAAAAGATTGATTTTTATGAAAAATTAAGAGGGCCTAAATCCTTATATAAAGATTATGATCAAACAAAAGAAAAAGTCTTCTCTTTAAAGAATATTATTGAAAAGATGCCTAAAGAATGGAGACTATGTCATATAGATGCAAATTGTGATAATTTCCTATTCTATAAAGAAGATGAAGAAGAAAAAATAAAACTTATTGATTGGGAATATGCGGCAATGCAAGATATTCACCTAGATATTGCAATGTTTTGTATCTATTCCATGTATAACAGACAGCAAGTTGATAACTTGATAGACATTTATTTTGAAAATAAATGTGATCAGCAAACAAGAATTAAAATCTATTGTTATATATCAATGTGTGGTCTTTTATGGAGCAACTGGTGTGAATATAAATATACATTAGGTGTTGAATTTGGAAAATATTCATTAGCACAATATCGCTTTGCGAAAGATTACTATAATATTGTTATAGAAGAAATGGAGAATATGAAATAATGAGTCAAGTAGAAAGAGCAATTATCATGGCCGCAGGAAAAGGAACACGTATGAAACCTATTACTAATAAAGTTCCTAAGCCATTAGTTAAAGTCAATGGAAAAGCAATGATAGAAGGGGTTATAGAAAAACTTCATGAACAAGGCATTCAAGAAATCTATGTTGTCGTAGGATACCTTAAGGAACAGTTTAATTACTTAAAAGAAAAATATAATGATGTACATTTAATTGATAATCCCTATTTTGATACATGTAATAATATTTCATCACTCTATGTAGCTCGAGAACATCTTAAAAATGTCATTATTTTAGATGGGGATCAAATTATTAATAACAGTCAAATTCTTGAAAAGAATTTTGACTTTTCTGGATATAACTGTATCTACAAAAAAGAAATCAATAATGAATGGATGTTAAAAATCAAAGAGGGTCTTGTTACATCTTGTTCACGAACAGGTGGAAAAGATGGTTGGCAATTGTATAGTGTTTCTCGTTGGAATGAAGAAGATGGGAAACGCTTGAAAAAACATTTGGAAATAGAATTTGAAGAAAAGAAAAATACAGAAATCTATTGGGATGATGTAGCGTTGTTTTGTTATCCAGATGAATATCAATTATCTATTAAAGAAATGCATGATGGAGATATTTTGGAAATAGATAGTTTAGATGAGTTATGCAGTATAGATCCATCATATTTAAATTATAGGGAGAACTAAAATGGAAAAGAAAACATTAAAAGGAAGATTAGACTATACAGCGATGATCATACCTTTATTAGGGGTCGTCTTATTATGTGTTTTATTTATGATCATGCCAGCTAAATCTTCATATATTATTCAAATGATCAGAGGATTTTTAGGAAATGATTGTGGTATTTATTATGCTATGTTGGGTGTTGGTATTTTTGCTTGTTCTTTATATATTGCTTTTTCTAAATATGGAAAAATCAAGTTAGGGAAAGATACGGATAAACCAATTTATTCATCATTTAATTGGGGAGTAATGATTTTTACTTCTACAATGGCAGCAGATATTTTATTTTATTCATTATGTGAATGGGCATTATATGCTAATGAAAAGTATATTGATCAATTAGGTGGAATACAAAAATGGGCTTCAACATTTCCGTTATTTCATTGGGGACCAATTGCTTGGAGTTTTTATATTATTTTGGCTGTTGCTTTTGGTTTTATGTTACATGTAAGAGGAAGAAATAAACAAAAGTTTTCTGAAGGATGTAGACCATTACTAGGAAATAAAGTGGATGGAGTTGTAGGTAAAATTATTGATTTAATTGCTATATTTGCACTTATTGCAGGAACTGCAACAACCTTTTCACTAGCAACACCATTATTATCAGCAGCTTTAAGTAGAGTATTTGGGTTGCCTAATGGTGTAGGACTTACTATTGCTGTTTTATTATTGATTGCGGCAGTTTATACATTTACTGTAATTACAGGAATGAAAGGTATTTCTAAACTAGCAACATATTGTTCCTATTTATTCTTTGCTTTACTTATTTATTTTTTAATAGGTGGGGGAGAAACCACATATATCTTAGAAACTGGTTTTTCAGCTATTGGTAATATGGTACAAAATTTTATCGGATTATCTACTTGGATGGATCCATTAAGAGAAACATCATTTCCACAAAATTGGACGATTTATTATTGGGCCTATTGGATGGTATGGTGTGTTGCAACTCCTTTCTTTATTGGAAAAATCAGTAAGGGAAGAACAATTAAAAATACGATTCTAGGAGGATATGGATGGGGTCTAGCAGGAACTTTTACTTCATTCATTATTCTTGGAAATTATGGTTTGGCACAACAAATGAAACATGGAATTGATATTTCGGGAATGATTGCTAAAAGTGGAGATTATTCTACAGTTATTTTAAAGATATTTGATACTCTACCACTAGCAAGTCTAGGTTTATTATTATTAGTTATTACTATGATTGCTTTTTATTCAACAACATTTGATGCTTTAACTATGGTTGTTTCATCTTATTCCTATAAAAAATTAGATGTAGATGAAGAACCAGATAAAAAGATTAGAGTTTTCTGGGCAATTATCTTTATCTTATTTCCAATAGCGTTGATTTTTGCTGAAAATTCAATGTATAGTTTACAGTCAGTGGCTATTATCGCTGCTTTTCCAATAGGATTTATTATACTGTTGATTGTCATTAGTTTCTTTAAAGATGCAAATAAATATTTACAAGAAAAGAAAGAAAATAACAGGGATATAGAATAGAAAATTCTATATCCTTTTTGTTGAATTGAAAATGTATATCATTATAATAAAAAATAGTATTTATGAAGATGATTATTTTAGTTGATATTTGTAAGTATATTATTTTATGTGATGTTATCACATTATTAAAAGCAAATAGGATTAGTAAGTTAAAATATTCTATAGATTTAAAATATTGTAGGAGGTTGGAAATGAAAAAAAAGTACATAAGTCTGTTTCTTGTTATATTATTGGGAATGATTTTTAATATCTCTAATATAAAAGCATATGAAGAAACAAATGACGTTATTGGACAAACAAAGTTTGTAGATAAAGATGGAAATATTAATACTGTAGATGTTTATGATGGAACAACGAATGAAGAGTATAATCCTTATGCACGAACAGTTTCTACAGCGAATATGGTTAATTTTAATTGTTCTAAAGCAAAGACAACGACAAATTTTACAGATTATTATACAGGACAAGAGGGATATTTATCTAAATCAAATGCAGCGGATGCAGCTTTTTTAGGGTATGAAAATGGAAAAGTGAAGTTTATGATTTCAGGAGTTATTGGTTTAGTAGATCCTCAATATGTTGAAGTTCTTAGCCAAGGGACTTATTATGCAAGTAACTATGAAGTTAATTCATCAGGTGATTTGTATCATTATATTTCTAATAATGTTAATGCGACAGGAAATCAAGGGAATAAGAATTATATAGGGACAGGACCTAGCTATCTAACAAAAAATAAAGAGTATTATAGCTATGATGGACATTATTTTTATGATAACTATAATACAATGATTACAGATTATAAAAATAATGTTAGAAATAATGCTGTTAATCCTAATAATCCTTATTATAGTTATTTTCAATACTTACCAATGAGAAGTCAAACAACTTATACTGGTTCACAAATATCAAATTATTTAAATAATAAAGCAGGAAGTACTTCTAAATTATATAATACAGGTGATATTTTTATTAAGTATCAAAATAAATATGGGGTCAATGCTTTAATGGCAGCAAGTTTTGCTGCCTTAGAATCTGGATGGGGAAAAAGCAATATTGCATTAAATAAAAATAACTTATTTGGATTAAATGCTACAGATAATAATCCAGGTGGAAATGCAGATACCTTTAGTACAGTAGATGATTGTATTATGAATTTTACATCGAGTTGGATGTCTAAAAGATATTTAAATCCTACATATACTTCTTTATTTAGAGGAGGTTATTTTGGAGACAAGGGAAGTGGAATATTTGGAAAATATTCTTCAGATCCCTATGAAGGAGAAAAATGTGCAAGCATTGCTAAAAATATGGATGCTAGTATCTCTTCTAAAGATAATGATTATTATACTTTAGGAATCAAAGATATTTATTTAACAACACATACTGCCCTTAATGTAAGAAGTAGTTCAAATACAAGTTCTAGTGTTTTATATACAACGATAAAAAATCCAGCTTATTCATTTATTATAAAAGATGCCTCTGCAATTAATGATTTTTATAAGATACAAAGTGAAGTTGCTAGTAGTGATGGAACTTATAGCTTTGATAATACAGGATATGTAAGTAATCAATATGTTACTTTATTAAATAATACTTCTCATCCACAAGGATGGAAAAAAGAAAATAATTATTGGTATTATTATTTTTCAAATGGGTCAAAAGCAACTGGTTTACAAACTATAGAAAATAATCTCTATTATTTTAATACAAGTGGACAAATGCAAACGGGTTGGCAAGAAGTTAATAATAAATGGTACTACTTTGATGAATTGGGTTATGGTCAAAAAGATTGGAAATTAATAGGAAATAATTGGTTTTATTTTAATAGTAGCTATCAAATGCAAACCGGTTGGCAAGAAATAAATGGAAAATGGTATTATTTAAGTACTGGTGTTATGAAAATCTATGGAAAAACGTATTATGAAGGGTATATGATTACAGGATGGTTACCACTAGGTAATGATTGGTATTATTTAAATAGTGATGGATCAATGGTAACAGGATTACAAACTGTAGGAAATAATTTCTATTATTTTAATGCAAGTGGAAAGATGCAAACAGGTTGGCAAGGAATCAATAACAAATGGTATTATTTTGATAATGGTGGTTATGGACAAAAAAGTTGGCAAATGATTGCAGGAAATACGTATTACTTTTTAGATAATTATCAAATGGCAACAGGATTTCAAGAAATCTCTGGAAATACTTATTTCTTTAGTACAGGTGTTATGAACATCTATGGAAAAACTTATTATGAAGGCTATATGGTTACTGGTTGGTTAACTTTAGGTAGTGATTGGTATTACTTTGATAATACAGGTAAAAGACTTACAGGATTACAAAAAGTAGGAAACAATTTGTTTTATTTTAATGATAGTGGTAAAATGCAAACAGGTTGGCAAAAAGTCAGCAATAAATGGTACTATTTTGATGATTCAGGCTATGGACAAAGTGGCTGGAAGAAACTAGGGAATACATGGTTTTATTTTAATAGCCAATATCAAATGTTAACAGGTTGGCAAAGAATTAATGGTAAGTGGTACTATTTAAGTACAGGTGTTATGGAAATATATGGGAAAACTTATTATGAAGGTTATATGGTTACTGGATGGCTTCAATTAGAGAATAAGTGGTATTATTTAAAAAGTGATGGTTCGATGGTAACAGGTTATTATAAAGTTGGAAATAAGACATATTATTTTAATAGCAGTGGTGTTATGCAGTAATAATATTTTTAGGGGGAGGAAAGATTTTGAAAAAGTTTTTTGGTTATTTGTTTTTGGCTTTTGGAATGGCTTTTGCATTGAGTTATTTTCAAAATAGTTCTGTAAATGCATTAGATGGAAGTTATGATGATGCAATTATGGGACAAAGTAGTCATATTGATCAAGATGAAAATAAAATAGAAGATGCAAAGGAAGAAAATTCTTATAGTTTACGAACTATGATTCAAAATGGTTGGTTTTATCAAGGAAATAAAAAATGTTTTTGTGATAATGATGGTCATGTTATTGGTGAAAATGTTAAAAAGGTTATTGATGTTTCACAATACAATGGTCATATTGATTGGAGTAAAGTAAGTAAAACAGATGTAGATGGTGTTATTATTAGAATTGTTTCTCATAAGGGTGGATATTATCATATTGATGAACAATTTGAAAATAATTTAAATGGTTGTAGAAAATATAATATTCCTTTTGGAATCTATATTTATGATTATTCAAATAATGTAACAGATGCTGATAATGAAGCAAATATGATTTTAAATTATTTATCAATATATAAAATTTCACCTTCAGAACTTTCATATCCTGTTTATTTAGATATGGAAAGACCTGAATTATCAACAACAATGAATGAATTAGTTGTTGATGCATTTGTTAATAAATTAGCAAATAGTAATTATAATACGAAGGTTTATAGCTATCGTTCACTTTTACAAACAAAATTAAATAGTCCAACTATTTATCAACATGTAGATTGGGTAGCTGCTTATACATCATCATTAGGATTTAGTAATAATTGGTATAGAGGTCCTAAAGGATGGCAATATAGCAATGGAGCATTTGTTGATGGTATTAGAGGTTATGTAGATATGAGTGTTTGGTATGATCAAGGTGTTTCTAAATATGATTATGTAGGATGGAAATATTATTATGATCATTGGTATTATGGAAGTAGTAAAAATATTCTACAAATCGGTTGGGAAAAGATTAATGGAAAATGGTATTATTTTAATACTAATGGAATTATGGCCACTGGTTGGATCAGTTTAAATGGTGAATGGTATTATTTAACAAGTAATGGTGATATGGTTACTGGTGCACAAACTATAAACAATAAAGAATACTATTTTACTAGTGAAGGTGTAATGGTCAGAGGATGGCATAAGGAAAATGATAAATGGAAATATTATTGTCCTAAGAAAATGTCAGTCTATGGAAGAACATTTGTAGAAGGTGAAAAGGTAACAGGTTGGTTACCAATAAATGATAAATGGTATTATATAGCTGAAGATGGTTCTATGGTTACTGGTATTTATAAAGTTGGAAATAGAAAATATCTTTTTATGGAAGATGGTTCTATGAAAACTGGATGGTTTAAAGTAGATGATACTTGGTATTATATTTCTTCTGATGGTGAATTAAGAGCGCAATGGGTCAAATCATTAAGTAATTGGTATTATGTAAATGATGAAGGATTGATTCTTACAGGAGATCAAGTTATTAATGGAAGACAATATTATTTCAATGAAGATGGTATTATGTACACAGGATGGATGCAAGTAGGAAATCAATGGAAATATTATAGTCAAGGAACATTAAAAATCTATGGAAAAACATTTGTAGATGGTGAAAAGGTAACAGGATGGTTACCATTAGGAAATAGATGGTACTATATAGCAAATGATGATTATATGGTTACTGGATATTATAAAGTAGGAAATAGTACTTATTATTTTGATGAAAATGGATTAATGAAAACAGGATGGTTTAAAATCAATGGTGAAGATTATTATGCAGCTTCATCTGGAGCTATTCAAGCACAATGGGTCAAATCATTAAGTAATTGGTATTATGTAGATGTTGATGGAAAAATGGTTACTGGTTATCAAACAATTAATGGTGCGAAGTATTATTTTGCAAGTAGTGGATTAATGCAAAAAGATTGGTTTAAGATCAATGGTGAAGACTATTATGCAGCTTCATCAGGAACTATCCAAGCACAATGGGTCAAATCAGGAAGAAACTGGTATTATGTAGATACTGATGGAAAGATGGTTACTGGAGATTATATAATTGCTGGAAAGGTCAATCGTTTTGATAACCAAGGTCTTTGGATGAATCAAATAAATTAAAAACCGATCTTACTCATTGTTTTGAGTAAAAATCGGTTTTTGTTTGGAAGGGAATATATATGAAAGAGAAAACGAAAAGAAATTCGTCTATTGAATTATTAAGAATTATTTCAATGATTGGTGTCGTTATTTTACATTATAATAATGCAAGTATGGGTGGTGCATTAGGAATGGTTTTAGATGGCAGTCCTAATCAATATTATTTATATTTAATAGAAAGTTTATTTGTTTGTGCAGTTAATGTTTTTGTAATGATTTCAGCGTATTTTCTAGCTTGTAATCAAAATAGAAAATTAATTAAGATACTAGAATTATTTGTACAAGTTATCGTATTTAATTTAGTTTTTTATGTTTTTGGAGTATTAAGAGGTCATAAAGTATTTACAGTAAGTTCATTGATTAGTAGTTTATTACCCACTAATTACTTTTTAATACTTTATTCTGTATTATATATTATTAGTCCATATCTTAATTTAATTATTAAACAACTTAATAAAGAACAATTTAAACGCTTATTAATTATACTCATGCTTATTTTTTCAGTTTGGACAATTGTTATAGATGTTGCTGAAAATATAACAGGAAATACATATTTAGGATTAAGTACTATTGGAATGTATGGAAGTCAATATGGTTATACAATTATTAACTTTGTTTTGGTATATTTTGTAGGAGCATATCTTCGTGTAAATAAAATAACATTATCTAAGAAAAAAGCAGGTATGTGGATTATAAGATGTTTAGCATTTTTATATGCTTTTTCAATGATGGAACATGTTTTACATTTACAATATACAGCAACATGGTATTATAATAATCCAATTATTATCTTAATGTCTGCTTATATTCTTTTATTCTTTATGGATATTCATTTTGAAAGTAAAATAATCAATGAATTAGCTAAAGCTGCTTTTACATGTTTTTTATTTCATGAATTCTTATTAAGACATATTAGAATTGAACAATTTGTTAATAGAGGTATTTTGATTTTAATTGTACATCAATTAGGATCAGCATTAATTATTTATCTTATTTCGTACATTGTTTATAAAATATATCATTTATGTTCACATTGGTTCTTTAAACTTATTGAACCTTACATTAATAAAATCAATATTTCAGTTGAAAAGGGGTAACACAGTTACCTCTTTTGCTTTTTAGAATGAAAAAATGTCGTTTGGTTTTAGATAAGAAGTATTGCATTCAGTTATGATATAATAAGTCTATGAAATATTTATGGGGAGGATAAAACATGAGTAGGAATTTTAAAAAGATTGCTGTAGCATCAGCTCTTGTTGCAGCAACAACATTACCAACTACGATGGTTAGTGCATTAGAAACAAATGTGAAAAATGATTCTAATACACCTGTCACTTTAAGTAGTGAAAGACGTGGCTGGTATGAAGAGTATGGATACAAATATTATTATGATGATAATGGTGAATTACTTAAAGGGCTTCAAGAAATTGATGGGAATACGTATTATTTTTATAGCTATGATGGTCATATGGCATATTCTTCTTGGAGTGATTATGATACTATAAATGATAGTGGAATGATTGTTAAAGTTAATAGAGATGGATATGTAAAAGGACATGCTAAAATCGAAGCAAATGAATGGATACAAATTGATAAGGATTGGTATTATTTTGATAATAATTTATATCCATATCAAGGAGTAAATACTGTTAATGGTGTAAAATATTATTTTGAATATAATGGAAGATTAGCAACAACAACTTATAAGGGAATTAGTACAATAACATATAATTATCAGCTTATTGCTTATGATCAAGATGGTGTTGTTACGGAACAAACAGATATTGTAGGAAATAAATGGATCAATTTTAATAATGATTGGTATTATTTTGATAAAGATTTAAATCCATATCGAGGAGTACATACAATAGATGGTATCAGATATTATTTTTTATGGGATGGAAAATTACCTTCATATGATTCTGTTATGGTAAATACTACAAAAGAAAATAATTATTTAATCTCTTATAATGGAAAAGGACTAGTTGTAGAGTATGTAAAAATTGAAGGGAATAAATGGATTAAGTTTAATGATAATTGGTATTATTATGATAAAGATTTAAATCCATATCAAGGAGTTTATACAATAGACGGTGTTAAATATTACTTTGATTATAATGGCCGATTAGCAACTAGTACTTATGATAGAAATACTACTTATGTATCTGGAAATGTATTGTATGCATATAATAAGGATGGAATAGTTGTTGCTGAAATGAACATTGTAGGAAATCAATGGATTGATTTCAATGATGAATGGTATTATTTTGATTCTAATTTAAATCCTTATAATGGTGTTCATAAAATTGGTGATAAAACATATTTCTTCTGGAGTAATGGACGATTAGCAACAACGGATACAGAAGGATTCCTTTCTTCTATAAAATCAGATAATAAATTGGTTGTATATAATAATAAAGGTGAAGTAGTAGAGTGTGTTGATATTGTTGGAAATAAATGGATTGAATTCAATCAAAATAAGTATTATTTTGATAGTAATTTAAATCCATATCAAGGAATTCAAACAATAGACGGCGTAGAATATTTTTTCACTTCTGAAGGACAATTAGCTGAATATATGGATGAAGCAGTAGCTTCAAAAGATATTTTAGCTTATGTTAAAGATGGAAAAGTTATTGCAAAAACAAAGATTGAAGATGAAAAATTAACTTATTTAAATGGAAAATATTATTACTATTATCCTAGTGATTATGGTGATTATTATTATGCATACTATGGAGTTCATGAAATAGATGGTAAAAAATTATTCTTTAAGAATGGTGAATTACAAACAAGCGATAGTGATGAAATATTAACTGAATCTACGGGTGATTATATCTATGCTTATAATAATAAAGGTGAAGTAGTTGCGACTGTAAAAAAAGCAGCAGGATGGATACAAGTTGCGGATGAATGGTATTATTTTGATGAAAATTTAGATGAACCTTATGAAATTCAAAGAATCAACGGTGTAGACTATTATTTTGAAGGTGGAAAACTAATTAAATCTAAAGAAGGTATCAGTGTTACAACAGCATGGGATAAAGATACATCATATATTATTGCTTATAACGATCGAGGAATTATAGTTGAAAAAGTAAAAATATCTGAAAATCAATGGGTAAAATTTAGAAACAAATGGTATTATTTTGATGAATATGGTGATCCAGCAGATGGTATTACAACTATCAAAGGTGTTAAATATGTATTCGTAGACGGTGAATTATTAACAGCAACTGGAAATAATATTGATGTTGCTTGTGTTTATAGTGATGCAAATTATCATGTATTAGTTGCTTATGATAAAAATGGTATCGTTAAAGAAACGACAGTAATAACACCAAGAAAACTTACAGAATTTATAGGTAATAAGTATCTATATGATAGATATTATGAACCATGTACAGGATGGCAAGAAGTAGATGGAACTAAATATCATTTTGATGCTGATGGTAAGATGACAGCTGGATGGTTAGAAGAAAATGATTCTTGGTATTATCTAGATAAAGATGGTCAAAAAACAACTGGTTGGTTAACATTAAATGGTAAAAAATATTACTTTGATCAAGAAGGAAAAATGGTTACAGGAACTGTAAACGTTGATGGAAAAGATTATACATTTAATGAAAATGGTGAATTAAATGTAGAAACTCCTGAAGTAAAATCAGGATGGGTACAATCAGGTAATAAATGGTATTACTATGACAATAACCAAAAAGTAACAGGATATCAAACAATCGAAGGAAAGAAATATTACTTCGATGCTAACGGAGTAATGCAAACAGGATGGTTTAAGATTGACAATGCTGATTACTATGCAGCATCTAGTGGAGAAATCAAAGCACAATGGGTAGGATCAGGAAATACTTGGTACTATGTAGACGCAGATGGAAAAATGGTAACAGGATTCCAAACAATTGCAGGAGCAAAATACTACTTTGCAGAAAGCGGATTAATGCAAACAGGATGGTTCAAAATCAATGGAGCAGATTACTATGCAACATCTAGTGGAGCTATCAATGCACAATGGGTAGGATCAGGAAATACTTGGTACTATGTAGATGCAGATGGAAAAATGGTAACAGGATTCCAAACAATTGCAGGAGCTAAATACTACTTTGCAGAAAGCGGACTAATGCAAACAGAATGGTTTAAAATCAATGGTGAATATTACTATGCAGCTTCAAGTGGCGTAATTAGTGCCCAATGGGTAAAATCAGGAAATAACTGGTATTATGTAGACGCTAATGGAAAGATGGTTACAGGAGATTATAAAATCAATGAAGTAGTTAATCGCTTTGATGCTAATGGTGTCTGGCTTGGATTGGATAATTAAAATTATGTACAAAAATGGGATGAATACATCCCGTTTTTGTGTATATTTTGTTTGAAATATATAATTTTATTGGTATAATCAGTAAGAATAGTATTAGAGAAAGAGGGAAAGTATGAAAACTTTAGTTATAATTCCAGCATATAATGAAGAAGAAAGCATTTTAAGAGTTGTTAGAAATCTTGAAAATGCAGATATTGATTGTGATTATATTGTAATCAATGATTGTTCTAAAGATAGTACTGGAAAAATTTTAGATGACAATAATATTAATCATGTTGATTTACCTGTTAACTTAGGCTTAACTGGTGCAGTACAAACAGGTTATAAATATGCTTATTATAATAATTATGACGCAGCTATCCAATTTGATGGTGATGGGCAACATTTACCAGAATATATACCTAGTTTAGTAAAAGAAATAGAAAATGGATATGATATTGTTATTGGATCAAGATTTGTGGATGAAAAGAAGCATTTTAGCATGAGAATGTTAGGTAGTAGAATTATTACTGCAATGATTAAATTAACAACAGGTACCACTATTAATGATCCTACAAGTGGAATGAGAATCATTAATAAAGAATTAATTAAAGATTATGCTTTTGAATTAAATAGAAAACCAGAACCTGATACACTTGCATTTCAAATAAAAAAAGGTTATAAAGCAAAAGAAGTACAAGTTAAAATGGAAGATAGACTTGCTGGTACAAGTATTTATACAGGGATAGGAAGTTCTATTCAATATATGTTAAAAGTATTAATAACAATTATATTCTTTAATTAGGAGGTAACGTATGAGTTTAACATTACAAATATTATTAATTATATTCACTGTTTTATTCTTTATTATTTTAGTAAAGAATGTTAAAAAAGGTAAATTAAGAACTGATTATGCTTTAGCATGGATTCTTTGTTCGATAGCATTAATTATTTTAAGTATTTTTCCACAAATTGCTTTTTTTGTAGCTAGACTTATAGGTGTCATTTCAACAGCAAATATAGTTTTTGCAGCTATTATTTTTATGCTTATTATTTTAGTATATGTTTTATTTAATAAAGTATCTATGCTAGAAGAAAAGCAAAAAAACTTAATTCAAGAAATTGCTATTTTGAAAAAGAAAAATGATTTAAAATAAATAATATTTACTAAATACATTACGATTTAATCGTAATGTATTTAATTGTTTAAGTTTAATAATAAGGGAGGAAATATATGAATCATCTTTTAACCTTTATATTTTTAATTTTTATTTTTTATTTTTATTGGTTAATAGGAGAGTTTGTAGCTGATTGTTTTGCTATAAAAATAAAAAATTCAACAGCATATGTTATATATGGATTTATATCTGTATTTTTTATTTCTTTTATCATAGGTTTTCCATGTCAATTATTTCAATTGAGTTGGAATGTTTATTTTATTTTATTTTGTGTTCTTTTCTTTTCTTTTTTTGTATTTTTATTATGGAGAAAATATAAAAATATTTCTACCTTTGTAAATGAATTTAAAAGTAGCTTAAAAAAGGAAAACATAATAGATCATGTAAAAAATAATTGGGTTATATATTTTTTTGTTTTTTTATTCACTTTATTTTCAGTATCAAATGTAATGGCTTTATATGAGTTTGATTACGATGATGCTTATTATATAGCGAAAGTAGTTAATTCTATAGGAACACCATCTTTAATGAATGAAAGTTTTTATACAGGATGGCTTACAACATCTGTAGATTATGCACGAATGGTGAATACATATGAGATTACTTATGGTGCTCTCGCAAGTATTTTTCATATTAATCCTGTTTATTTTTGCAAAGTTTTCATGGTTATTCATAACTATACTTTATTTGCATTAGCAATTAAACAATTGGCTAGTTTTGTTACTAAAAGAAAAGCACAATATGCACTTATTCCATTCTTTTTATTTTTAATAGGCCATGGATATTTGATGGAAAATAATGGTTCTTTTTTAATAATAAGATCATTTGACTTATGGCAATTTCAAAATGCCATATGGTATGGTGGTTCAGTAGTAAGAGTACTTTCTGTACCTATCATGTGTATTGTTTGTATACCTTTGATTGAAAATAAAATGACAATTAAAAATATTATTTTTGCTGGTATCACGAGTTGTTCAATGATGTCCTTTTCGACAGTCTTTTTACCTGTTTTTATTGTTATGTTCTTTGTTTTATTTATACTTAAATTTGCTTATAATACATGTATTTCAATAAAGGAAAAAAATACTAAATGGATCATTATTAATTTATGCTGTTTCTTATTTGCTTTAGTATTATTGATTTTAACAAATAAATTGGACCATACTCCTTTATTATCTTTAGCAGATTTTGAATCTTTTAGTAATCAATTATCGCCATTTTATGGATATTATGTTTCTACTGATACAATTATGCAATATAGTACATGTATTGCAGCTATTGCTTTAGCTTTGGTGATTAATTCAAAATATGGAAAATATCTGGCTATTATTACATTAATGCTTATTATTATTGTAGCTAAGAATAAGTTTAATGAACTACTATGTCTATCATCGTTTAATTATTTCTTTGTTATATTAAGATTTTATTCAGCAATTCAATTTATGGTTGTTTTCTTGATAGGGTTATCTATTGCTAAAATACTTGATATTATTTCTTTAAAAACAATATCTGTTTCAGTAGCAACATTAGCGATTGCTTCATCTCTCATATTTGTTTATCAAAATTATAATCAAATTAAATCGTATACATTTTTAGGTTGTGGAATTAATCAATATGGTTATGATTTTACACAAATATTTAAATACGATAATATGATGCTTGATATATTTAATGATGTAGGAGAACATTTTGACAGTTTGCCTTATGGAAATTATACATTATTGGCTCCTCCAGGATTTACTTATCATGGAAAAGTGACTTATCATCAAGGATTCTATATGTCAAGTAATCGAATTCAAATTGTAAAAGAAGGTTCTCTTTACGAAGATGAATTGCAATTTTATCATGCTATTTATGATTATTGGAGTGAAAAAGCATCTTTTGATCAAACGAAGTTTGCATTTGATTATTATAGAGAATCATATTTCTTAACATTTTCTAAAAAACAAGCTGATGAGCTTATGAGTCATGGATATCAATTAGAATATACAAATAATGAGTGTTATGTTATTAGATTATAGAAGCTATATTTATTTAGCTTCTATTTTTATTTTAAAATTCTAAAATATAAAGCAAAGATATGGTAGAATATACAGTGTGAAATATGAAGTGTTGGACAAATAGGTATGTATGTGGTATATATTTATAAGGTTTAATAACGAAATTATTAAGAATATAAGAGAAAAAATAGAAGATTTAGCGGAGGTCTTATGAATAAAGAAAATGCTATTGAAGTAAGAAATATGACAAAGTATTTTAAAGTTGAATATGATAAGGCGCATACTTTAAAAGAAAGATTGTTATCTTTTGGAAAAAGCAATAGAGAAGTTCATACGGTATTGAAGAATATAAATTTAGATATTAAAAAAGGTGAAACTGTTTGTTTGATTGGAACAAATGGGAGTGGTAAATCAACTTTATTGAAGTTGATGACTAAGATTATTTATCCTAATGAAGGGACAATTGAAACACATGGTAAGTTGACTTCGTTACTTGAATTAGGTGCGGGATTTCATCAGGATTTTACAGGAAGAGAAAACATTTATTTTAATGCAGCAGTTTTTGGTTTAACAAAAGCTGAAATTGAAAAAAGAGTAGATGATATCATTGAATTTTCAGAACTAGGAGAATTTATTGATAATCCAGTTAGAACTTATTCTTCTGGGATGTATATGAGACTTGCTTTTTCAATTGCTATTAATGTAGATGCAGAAATTTTATTAATTGATGAAATTTTAGCAGTTGGAGATCAACATTTCCAAGATAAATGTTTTGATAAATTAAAAGAATTAAGAGATAGTGATAAAACAATTGTTATTGTTTCACATAGTTTAGATACAGTTAAAGATTTATGTACACGTGCTGTTTGGATCTATAAAGGTGAATTTAAATTAGATGGTGATCCAACTTATGTTATTGATGAATATTTAAAACAAGTTAAATTAGATCATAAAGAAGAAGCTAAGAAAAAATATCAAAAACCATTAGATACTTACCATGGTATTGTTGTTGTTGATATTCCTCAATCATTTGCTGAAGTTAAAAAAGATACAGCTCAATTTACAATTTCTGGATGGTCATTGAGTGATTGTTTAAATGATCGTTTAAAAGTAACTTTTGATGATCAAGAGGTTACTGAAATGAGAAAAATAAATAGAAGTGATGTTTTAATGGCTTATCAAGAAAAATATGGTGGTTATGGAACAAATGATGATGAATGTGGATTTGATTATTTTGTAGATGTAAGTCAAATGGAATTAGGAGAACATTCTATTCTTGTTCAATTATTAGATGAAAAAGATAAAGTTATATCTGAAAAAGATTTAAAGATTAATATCATATAGGAGAAAAAGAAAATGAAATTATTTAAAAACTTATATGACTATCGTGAATTATTAAAAACAAATGTAAAAAAAGATATTAGAGGTAAATATAAAGGTTCATTTTTAGGAGTATTATGGTCATTCTTAAATCCATTATTAATGGTTGCCGTTTATGCCATTGTATTTCCTTATATCATGAGAATCAAAACAGATAATTATCTTCAATATTTAATTTGTGGGGTTATTCCATGGAACTTCTTTACGACAGTTATGGGACTTGGAATGGGAAGTATTAAAAATAATGCAGGTGTTATTAAAAAAGTATATTTTCCTAGAGAAATTTTACCAATATCAGCCACATTAAGTGGACTTGTTAACTTTTTTATCGCTTGTTTGATTATTATTCTTTTCTGTGTTTTTGGAGGGCTTGGATTAAGTTGGCATATTTTATTAGTACCATTTATTGCGTTGATTCAATTTGTAATTACAGCAGGAATGGTTCTTGGTTTAAGTGCAATCAATGTTTATATTCAAGATACAGAATATATTATTCAATTTGTTATTAATATGTTATTTTATGGAACACCTATTTTATATCCGGCAGAATTATTTCCAGAAGCTATTCGTTGGGTACTTTATTTAAATCCTTTTACACATATCGTAAGTGCCTACCGTGATTTCTTTATGTATCATACGTTACCAGCAATGTCTAGTGTGCTTTATATGGTTGTAATGGCTATTATTTGTTTTGTATTAGGAATGTTTATCTTTAGAAAATTAGAAAAAGGATTTGCTGAAGAAATATAAGGGGTGATAGACATGAAAACATTAGATTATATAAATGTGAGAGATGCACAGGTTCATGGTCTTGTTAATCCTACATTTATTATGTATGGAAATTGTTCTTTAAAAGATTATTCTTTTGAAGTAACTGTTGATGGTAAAAAAAGAGAAGCACGTTTTTTACCAGATCTAGCAAGTGACAATTATGAATTAACATTATCATTGAGTAAAGATGATTCTAAAGTTAAAGTTTATTTAATACATGATGATCAAAAGGAACTTGTTTGTGTAAGAAAGAATACTTTAATGAAAAGAATTAAGTCAAAGATTAGAACACTTTTACAAAAAACAGTTAGAAAAACAAAAGAAACAAATAATAAGGTAAAAGTAAATACTTATGCTATTGGTAAAGAAGTTAAATATATAGCTAAGGAATATCATTTTGTTTTAACACCAAATAGATTAAAACAAAGTAAAAGACGTATTAAAGAAAATAAGAAAACAAAAAATAAATTTTTAGATGTTTATAATTTCTTAAATCAAAAAGAATATCTTTTATGGTTAGAAAAAAATGAAAAACCATTTGAAGAACATCCTCAATTTTCTTACAATCCACTTATTTCAATTTGTATACCAGTTTATAATGTGGAAAGAAAATACTTAGCAGAATGTTTAAACTCTATTTTAAATCAAACATATCAAAACTTTGAAATATGTTTATCTAATGATTGTTCAACTTTACAAGAAACAATTGATACTTTAAATGAATATGAAAAGAAAGATTCTAGAATCAAAGTACATCATCGTAAAGAAAATGGACATATTTCTAAAGCAACAAACGATGCTTTAAATATTGCTAGCGGTGAATTTATTGGTTTAATGGATAATGATGATTTACTTGCTAGAAATGCATTAGCAGAATGTGTCGCTGTTTTAAATAAAAATAAAGAATTAGATTTTATTTATACAGATGAAGATAAAATGGATATGAAAGGATTAAGAAGAGATCCTCATTTTAAATCAGATTATGCACCTGATTCGTTACTTGGAAGTAACTATATTTGTCACTTTGAAATTATGAGAAAATCGATTGTTGATGAAATCGGTGGTTTTAGAGTAGGCTATGAAGGGGCGCAAGATTATGATATTTTCTTAAGATTTTTAGAAAAAACAACTCCTGAACGTGTTTATCATATTCCAAAGATTTTATATCATTGGCGTATGATTGAAGGGTCAACGGCTGCCACAATTGATAGTAAAGGATATGCTGTTGAAAAAGGAAGAATGGCAGTAGAAGATGCTTTAAAACGTCGTGGTATTAAAGCTAAAGTAACTGTTCATCCAAGAGTTCCTTATTATTTAGTAAGATATGAATATGAAATAGAACCAATGGTTTCAATCATTATTCCAACAAAAGATTATGCAGATATTACAGAACAATGTTTAAAATCATTATTTGAAAAAACAACGTATAAAAATTATGAAGTTATTCTAATGAATAATAATAGCGAAAAGAAAGAAACTTTTGATTTATTTAAAAAATATCAAAATAAATATTCTAACTTTAGAGTTATTGATGCTAATTATGAATTTAACTATTCTAAAATCAATAATCAAGCTGTAGAAGCGGCTAAAGGTGAATATATTGTTTTATTAAATAATGATACTGAAATTATTACACCACATTGGTTACAAGTAATGGTTGGCTATGCAATGCAACCTCATATTGGGGCAGTAGGTGCTAAATTGTTATATCCTGATAATACGGTTCAACATGCCGGTATTATTTTAGGAATTGGTGGAATTGCACAACATTGTTTTATTGATAATCCAAGAGAAGATGTTGGCTTCTATGGAAGATTATCCGTTCCATTTAACTATAGCGCTGTTACTGCAGCTTGTTTAATGGTTTCTAAAGAAAAATATTTAGAAGTCAATGGTTTGGAAGAAGATCTACAAGTAGCATTCAATGATGTTGATTTCAACTTAAAGTTATTGAAACAAGGATATTATAATATTTGTTTAAATCAAGTAGAACTATATCATTATGAATCTAAATCTAGAGGAGATGATACAGTTGATACAAAAAGTGCTAAATATCGTCGATTTGTTCAAGAACACGATTACATCAAAGATAAATGGGGTTATATGTTATATAGTGATCGTTTTTATAATCCTAATTTAAGTTTGAAGAAAGCATTTGTTTTAGATAAAGAATAATGGGAGGTAAATCAATGAAAGTATTAGTAACAGGCGTTAATGGTCAATTAGGCTATGACGTTATGAATGAATTAAATCAAAGAGGACATG